>Ga0209639_1001704_pt1 | contig 20234 bp, 18 predicted proteins | sample EPASupsiteHSE605_FD_187268 | JGI IMG/M metagenome (GOLD analysis project Ga0209639, IMG submission 187268) | Bioremediated contaminated groundwater from EPA Superfund site, New Mexico - Sample HSE6-05 (SPAdes) (version 2) | ecosystem: Environmental > Aquatic > Deep subsurface > Groundwater >...
TATCAAACTGAAAAAAGGCGATACGCTGGTGACCAGCAGCTTCAGCAGTATTTTTCCGGCCGGTATTCCGGTTGGATATATTGATTCGTATACCACCGATGCCACGCGTGCTTTTTACAACATCAAATTTCTCATTGCTGCCGATTTCGGCGACCTGACTACGGTGTACATTGTGCGCAACCTGATTAAAGACGAGCTTGAAGAACTTGAAAAACTGAAGAAAGAGCCTGAAGATGAATAACAGAGCCATTCTTATAAATGTCATCAGGTTTCTGATCATCCTGTTTTTACAGGTCATGATTTTCAATCATGTCAATTTATTCGGGTACATCAATCCTGCTGTTTATTTATTTTTCATTCTTCTGATACCATTCGAAACACCCATGTGGCTGGTGCTGCTGCTCTCGTTTTTCACCGGTTTCACACAGGATGTTTTTGTACATACCGGCGGCATCCACGCTGCTGCTGCTACTTTTATCGGCTTTATGCGCCCATTGTTGCTGCGCACCATTGTATCGAAACGCGAGTACGAATCGGGCCTGCAGCCTGGCGTTGCCGACCTCGGCTGGACATGGTTTCTCACCTACGCCGGACTGTCGGTACTCATGCACAGCCTCATTGTTTTTTATCTCGACAAATTCAGCTTCCACGGTTTTTTCATCACCTTCAAACAGGCACTGTTTCAGACCATCGCCACATTATTCTTCATTGCAATGTTTGAGTTTCTGATGAATATTCGGAAGAGGAAGTGAGCGTTGTCTTACGCAAGCACAAAAGCGCTGCACTGATAAATTGAAATCCTTACCAACTAATTCTGACGTTGAGAATTCGTGCGCTTCGCTTGTATCGCATCTTCGACGCGTGACGTTTCAACTCAAAGGTGCTTCGCGTGCTCTATCCCCGCAGCCCTAAAGGGCATCGGGCTATTATTATTGGACTACGCCTGTAGTCCCTTTCAAAGGAACCAACTATTGTAATTTTTGGGGTAAACGTTAATGTCATTTCATGCGCGAAGCATCTCACAATTGTATTTTCTTACGCCTGATTTCTATCTAAAACGTCGCTAATACTCACACATTTCCACATCGCCGCAGGCGCATATCTCCACATTCTCTCGTCCGCTGCGGCGGACGCGCAGCGTCACATTCCGTTCGTATTTCCCATTTCGTATTTTGTATTTCGTATTTTACAAATGATCCTCAAAATACTGATCAATCATCTTATACAAATGCTGCCGGTCTTTGCCGCGGACATTGTGTTCGTGATTGGGATACATGAAGAAATCGACCAGCTTGCCGGCTTTGATGGACGCTTCGAGGAATGAGAGACAATGCTGCGGAACCACTGTGTTATCCTGATATCCCTGAATAATCAACAAACGTCCGTCGAGTTTGTCAACATAATTTGTAAGAGCAGAATTCTTGTATCCATCGGGGTTTGACTCGGGTGTATCCATGTAGCGTTCGCCGTACATTACCTCGTAATATTTCCAGTCAATCACCGGACCACCGGCCACAGCAGTTTTAAAAACACCCGGTTGTTTGAGCATCATGCTGATGGTCATAAATCCACCATAGCTCCAACCATGAACGCCCATGCGGGTTTGATCGACCCACGGCTGACTTTTCAGCCAGTTCACACCGACCATCTGATCGGCCACTTCAACGGTGCCGCAATTGCGGAAAATGGCACTTTCGAAATTTAATCCACGATTGGCTGAACCGCGGTTGTCGAGCGTAAATACAACATATCCTTTCGAAGCTAAATAATACAAAAACATACCTGCACCACCGGTCCAGCTGTTGGTAACCAGCTGTGCGTGCGGGCCTCCGTACACATACACAATGACCGGATATTTTTTCGCCGGATCAAAACCAACAGGCTTCAAAAGCCGCGCGTAAAGCGGAGTTCCGTCGTCGGCATTAAGTGTTACAAATTCCGGTGTCGGTACAGCGTAGTCTTTAAGCGGGTTTTCATCTTTCAGCAACGATTTGATTTCTTTGCCTGCGGTTGATTTTATACTCATCGATGCACCCATACTGACTGAACTGTAATAATCGCTCATCAGCGAAAAATCCCTGGTCAGCGAAACACTGTGTGTACCGGCTTCAGTTGTGAGTTTTGTGATTTTGCCATCTTTGATATTCAGCATGTATGCATGATTCTCAAGCGGACTTTCTTTGGTGGCTGTAAACCACAGTTTATCGCCTTTTGCAGTAAAAGCACCCATCTCGGTAACCATCCACGAACCTTTTGTAAGCTGCTTCAGAAGCTGTCCTTCGGTATTGAACAGATACAAATGATTGTAGCCGTCGCGTTGACTTTGCCAGATAAACTGATCGGTTTTTCCAGGAACAAACACAAGCGGAGTAAATGGTTCAACATATCGATCACTTTTCTCTTCGAACAGTGTTTTTATAAATTCACCGGTAACGGCATCGTACTGATTCCATTTAAGATGATTCTGATCGCGGTTCAAAACACCAATGAAAACATACTTTTCATCGGGGCTCCAGCTGATGTTGGTCAGATATTGTTCCTTCGGTTCTCCGGTTTTTACGAAGATGGTTTTACCAGTGGCAACATCGTATATGCCAAGCGTAACCTGATGACTGGTCATTCCGGCCATCGGATATTTTGTATTATTTACTTCAGCAATTCTTGTATTGATGTCCACCAGCGGATAATCGGTCACCATGGTTTCATCCATGCGGTAGAATGCAAGCTTGTTTCCTTTCGGCGACCAGTACAAGCCTTTGCTGATGCCGAATTCGTTGCGGTGAACCGATTGTCCGCACACGATACCTTTGTTTGTCTCAGATGTAATGGCTTTTTCGGCACCGTTAGCAGAAAGATATACGTTGTTTTCGAGGGTGTACGCCACCAGAAATTTTTCAGGACTGAAATCAGCATTTTCAGCATCTTTATTCCACGAATTACGCACTTCGGCTTTCTTTGCAAAAACATCAACCTCAATCCACTTGTTACCTTCAAGCAAACGGATTTTTGTATCGCTCACCCAGGTATATGCAGGAAAACCCTTCAATGCTTCGATACCGCTGCTCTTCACGATTGTGTTCAGCTCAGCAAGCGTTAAAAGAGTTGTTTCTTTTCCTTTGGCATCTACTTTTACCAATGCATCGTCATCGTTGGAATAGGTAAAATAAGGTTGCGAAAAATGCGGATTCAGGTTGTAAACATATCCGGGATACATAGCTCTGTCCTTGAAAATGGCATCAAGGGTCAGTGTTTTTGTTTGTGAGAAAACAAAAGAAACAGAGAGGAATGACAACAAAAAGAGCAGAACAACTTTTTTCATAGTGATATCGGGCGTTTTAAAAAGATTTGATTTTTTGGGCAATCCGGACAACCGCATCCGGATTGGTTTCGAAAAGGCTTCCAATGACAATGGCGCATGCGCCGGCCTGTAATAAAGCCACGGCCGTTTCTTCGGAACGGATGCCGCCGCCGGCAATGACAGGCAACCGGGTTTTTTCGCACACTTCGTGTACCATTGCAGCAGGCACTGTATTCTGTGCACCAGAGCCGGCTTCAAGATAAATGAGTTTATGCCCGAGAAATTTTCCGGCCAGTGCCGTAGCAACGGCAATATCGGTTTTATCGGCCGGAATCGGCATGGATTGAGAGATGTATTGTACCGATGTGCGGTTGCCGCCATCAATCAGCATATACGATGTTGGAATGACTTCCAGTTCGCTGTTATAAATCAGTGGTGCCGCCTGCACATGCTGACCAATGAGATATTCAGCATTTCGGCCCGAGATGAGCGACAGAAATAAAATGGCATCGGCATTAGCCGAAAGCTGCATCGAATTTCCGGGAAACAAAACCACCGGAATCTGTGTAAGTTTCTTCAGTGCAGCAATCACAAACGACGTTCTGTTGGCCGAAAGCAAACTACCGCCAACAAAAATCATATCCATCAACCCACTGTGATGACTGAAAAACAGGCTGGTTTTTTCTTCGTCGAATTTGTCCGGATCGATTAAAAGTATCACCCGTTTCTCCGGTCTCAGAAATAAGTCGTATATTTGATTATGCTTTTGCATGACGTGTATTGAATAGCCAAAGATAACAAACCTTTTTCTAACACCAGCAACCGATGTACAAAGTCCTGATGATTATCGCTGTACTGCTCGTTTCGGCCAATGTAAATGCGCAAATGAACCAGATAACCTTTGATACCACCGCTCAAAAAGACATTCTGATTGGTGAATGCAACCGCGAAGGAATGCTGCACCCGCTTTTTGCGGAATATTACAACACCGAATACGGCGCCTATTCCCCTGCTCCGGAAACACTCATGCTGTTATCGGCTTTTGGACACGATTACAAAATTACCATCGTCATGGGAAGCTGGTGCGGCGACAGTCACGAACAGGTGCCACGCTTCCTGAAAACAGCTGATTTGGCCGGATTTCCTGAAGAAAACATTCGGATAATCTGTGTCAACAAGAAAAAAACGGCCCCGGGTTTTGAAGAAGAACTGATTCCGCTGAATATTGAAAAAGTGCCGACTTTTATTTTTAATTCCATGGCTGCGGATGGGCGCGAAATCGGTCGCATCATCGAAACACCGCTTGAATCGCTCGAAACAGACTGGTTGAAAATATTGGAAAACTTATAATGTTTTTTTCGCGGCACGCTGCTAATTTTGTCCGGTTATGAATAAAGATAAAAAGCCATTTGAATCGGCACTGAAAGTTCAGCAAGGCATTGAGCAGCCGCCTCAGACCAACGAAGAAGCCATTCGTAAAATGGCGGGTAAAAAAAGTAAAGTACCTGATTTTAATGAATTGTTTGACGGCATTAAAACCGGCAACCGTGTATTGCTGAGCCGTGCCATTACTTTGATTGAAAGTTCACGCGACGAACATCAGCAGCTGGCGCAAACACTGATTGAAAAATGTCTGCCGCTGTCGGGAAACAGCATCCGTATTGGCATTACGGGTGTTCCGGGTGTTGGTAAAAGTACGTTTATTGAAGCATTCGGAAATCATCTTACGGCCATCGGAAAGAAAGTAGCTGTACTGGCCATCGATCCATCGAGTCAGATATCGAAAGGCAGCATTCTGGGCGATAAAACGCGCATGGAAAAACTGTCATCGAATCCCGATGCTTTTATACGACCTTCGCCGTCGGCAGGCACACTGGGCGGTGTGGCACGCAAAACCCGCGAATCGATTGTGCTGTGCGAAGCAGCCGGATTCGACGTTATTATTGTTGAAACCGTTGGTGTGGGCCAGAGCGAAACCGCAGCACGTTCGATGGTCGATTTCTTCCTGTTGCTGCAGCTGCCTGGTGCCGGTGATGAATTGCAGGGTATCAAACGAGGCATCATGGAAATGGCCGATGCCATTTATGTAAACAAGGCCGAAGGCGACAATATGATGCGCGCCAAACTGGCTGCCTCCGAAATCAGTAATGCGCTTCACCTGATGCCTGCTCATCCTTCGGGCTGGCTTACCCAGGTCGGACTGTGCTCGGCCTTGTCAGGATCCGGCATTGGCGAAGTCTGGAATACCATACTGGATTACGAAGTACATGCACGCAAAACAAACTACTTCGATCGATTCAGACACGAGCAGGAAGTCAACCGCTTTCATCAGGCCATTCTCGAGTTGCTTCAATCTGATTTTGCCAGTTCAGCCGATATCCGGCACATGAATGCCGATCTCGAGAAAAAAGTCTTCTCGTCGCAATTATCGCCTTATGCAGCTGCACAGTTGATTGTGGCTCGTTTCTACGAAAACCTGAAACACTAATCAGGACAGCAGAACTTTACTAAATTTTGGAAGAAGAAATTACTTTCTTCAAAACGCGCATTATTATTTGTAAAGCAGAAAACACTCAGCTGTGAAACAGGTATGAGTGGTGTTTTTAAAAACACATTTCTGAATCATCGCACAGCTAAAGGATTACAAGAAATTATACCCTAAAAAAAATGCAGGACCTGCAGTATTTAACAGGCCAAATGCTAAATTATAAGAGCGTTTTTATGCGATATATCATGCCAGCTTGATCCTTCTACAAATATATTGTATCTTAATGCAAATAAATATTTTTAACCCATTAAACCGATGAGCCATGTTTACATTTTTTAAACCCAGAAGAGCTCTGGAATTTGATATCGGTTTTGATATCAAACCCTTCGAAGCTGAAGTGAGCGTTGAGACCATGGCGGTCATCAAGCGATTTCATCATAAGATGAAAAAAAACATTGAGCGGTATTCATACGACTTAACAAAAAGATGTGCCCGGGATTTTAACAACAACCCAAAAAAGCTGCGTCATTCGTGTGTAGAACTTAGTGTTTTGTACTATCACTATTTCATGAATGAATTTGAAAAAAACAACATCAGTCCGGCCATTATCAAAATGTATTTTGCTCCAATCTTCAGCAATTTCATTTCAATCAACCCAACACTCGAAGAACTGGGCTACAGAGACCTGCACGACTTTTTCAAAGTGAAGGAAATGTATTTCAGACGAATTCATGATGCACATTCGCGCGTAGCATTATCGCATTACTTTTTACATTCATTACTCAAATTTCCATTGATGCAACCCGATGAGTATGCGAAATTACCTCCCTATTTCGACTTCGGAGATTACCGTCAGCATTATTATTTCTTTCTGAATTTATCTGCCAAAATAAAACACGATGCCGTGGATATGATGCAGAAACTACATGCAACACAGCCTGTGCATTATTTACAACATTCAACTACTTTAGGACATTCTTACTGATTTAAGGTTGAAGCATTGCTTCAAACTCGCGCCAATTCAGTTCTTCGGGACGTTTATTAAAAAACGGATCTGCTAATTTCTCAGCAGTAAAAAAGTTTTTCAGCGAATTGCGCATCGTCTTTCGGCGCTGATTGAAAGCCGTTTTCACCAACATTTTCAGCTCCTGATAATCACATTGCGGAATATCTGTTGTCTTTGGCACCAGCCTGATGACGGCGGAATTTACTTTGGGCGGCGGAATAAAAACGCCGGGCGGAACGGTAAACAACATTTCCGTGTCGAAATAAGCCTGCAGCAACACACTCAGAATACCATATGCTTTGGTGGACGGCTTTGCGACAATGCGGTCTGCCACTTCTTTCTGCAGCATGCCCACCCATTCGTTCATCATGGGTCGCTGATCGAGCGCCATAAACAACAGCGGCCCCGAAATATTGTAAGGCATATTGCCAATCACACTTACCGGAATACTGCTCAGTTGCGACAAATCGACCGACAACACATCGCGGTGAAGAATGTTTTCATGCATATCTGGAAAGCGCTCGTGCAAATATTCAATGCTCTCGCGGTCGGTTTCAATAAGTAACAGTTTATATGGCTGATCGACCAGAAACTGTGTCATAAAACCGCTCCCAGGGCCAATTTCAACCACTACTGAATTTTCACCGGCACATCGCAGCGATGCAGCAATTTTACGTGCAATATTGGCATCGTTTAGGAAATGCTGTCCGAGTTGTTTTTTGGGGCGTACTGGCAGCATACAATCAGTAAATATTATCGCCGCGGAGCGCTCGGTAGCGCTGGCGGGCTTCGTTTACAAGAATGCTTCCCGGAAAATCGGTCACCAGCTGCATGTAATATGTCATAGCCTGTTCCTTGTCCGGCAGCTTTGTTTCATATATGTTACCCAGCATCAGCAGGGCATTGTCGGCAAGGATATCGAAATAATATGTGCTCAAAATAATTTTCAACTCCAATACAGCGCGATCGTATTGTTTCAGCTTCGTAAAAATCTGCGCCCGCCGGTACACAGCATCATCGAGCACCGGATGACCGGGAAAACTTTTTGTAATCGTGTCAAGAACCAGCAATGCCTGATCGTACTGCATGCTGAACACCAGCATATCGGCTTTAGCCAGCTTTTCAAGCGGGATGTACGAGCTGTCTGCATCCACATTTTCCTGAATCACCAGAAATAATTCCATGGCATCGTTGGCAATCAGCTTCGATGTAGCGCCGCGCAGAATCTCGAGTTGAGCCGATGCGTAATCAAATTCGCCGAGGAAATAATACAGACGTGCATTGCGGAATTTGGCATAAAATCCAATGGTGTCGTGCTTAAACGCTTTTTCCACCTGCGAATACAGCAACGAGCCTTCCCACACTTCGCCTTTGAGCAGCATGATATCGCCCATCAGCAATTTGGCTTCGGCCATCTGCACCGGCTGATAACCGCCCGTATTCACAATTTCGTTCAGATGACCAATGGCTTCGTCGGGCTGCAGAAGGCGATAGGCCTCAATGTTGGCAAGCCGCATCAACAACGTGTAACGGTTGCGCCGGTATTCGGACGAGGCCAGTGCTGTCTTCAGATCAATTGACAGAGCCTTGTATTCATCAGCCGTCGCATCCGGGTTATCAGTCAGTTTTAAATATTTTACTTCGAGCAGCAGATCGCGCGCATCGTTATACAACGCTTTCTCGGTACCCAGCGCAATAATCCACGCCAGGCCGTCTTCGGCATTGGCATACTGCATATTCGACACGCAAATCTGTGCAACATCGTAGGTCAGATCGCCATCGGTTTTGCTGCGCTTGTCGTAAGCTTTGGCCTGAATCAGCGCGCGGTCGAACTGTCCGTTTTCTTCGTAATACCAGATCAGCAAACGGTTATAATCGTAGTTCGAAGGATCTTTCTGAACGCGCTGCAACAATTTGTCGCGAAACAACGGACCGATTTTCCCTTCGGCATCTTCGGCCATGATGGTTTGCAGATTCTTCTGCAGTTCAGCAATTCCGTACACCGGATTATCGAGCAGCAACAAATATTCATCAAGCATTTCGGAATACATGGCTCCTTTCTGATAAGCTGCAGCCAGCGCTACGCGCAGCGATCCGGAAGATGTAAATTGTTTCAGCCCGGCCTTAAGTGTTGTAATCGTCCAGTTGTAGAGCTCGCGCACCTGAAAGGCGGCAGCCAGATCGAGCACCATTTGTTCCGAGGTCAGTGACCACTTTACAGCATCATTAAAAGCTTTATCGGACTCCTTTGTTTTTTGCTGCAGCTGATACACATACCCTTCATCCACATAAAAGCGCGGCATCGAAGGATTGTTGCGTTTCTGCTTTTGCGTGAGCTTTTCCGCATCTTTCCATGCTTTGGTCTGAATCAGACATTCGAGATAATTGTCGTACACATAGGTCGAAGAATTTTTCGAAAATATTTCCTCGTACAACTGTGCAGCTTTATCAAATTCGCCATTGACCATGTATTCGCGTGCCAGCAATTCCTTTTCGGTTTCCTGTGCAGGCAGCACGAAAACGGAGAAAAGCAGCAGCAGAATACAAAGAATACGCATTATTTTTTCAATCCCGCTTTAAATACCACAATAAGACTATCCATTTTGGGTGTCAGTTCATTGAATCTGTTAACGTTGCGAACTGCATTTTCTGATATCAGATTGCTTTTCATAATCAACTGATCGATGGCCTCGCGTTCCGATTTGAAATAAATGTTGAACTGATCGCTGCTGACATTTTTTTCGCGCAGATCATATTCCAGATTCGACAGCTGAAGAATCGAAAAATCATAATCCTTCTGAATACTCGCATACTGTTCGAAATAGGTTTTCAAAGGTTTCTTCAATTGTCCGTACTGCGTCATCAGCTGCCAGGCGCTTTCGCTGTACTGATCTTTGAAATAAGTATTGATCGAATCAATTTCCGCCAGATATGCTTTATAGATTCCATGCACCTGACCGGTGTCGAGTACTGAAAACATAGCGCGTGAATCTTCAAGCCTGATGCGTTCTGCATGAATATCTTTGACGCCATGGCGGATATATGCAGGACGGCACGAAACCAGCAAAACACTTACAACTGCAAAAACAAAAACAGCTTTTTTCATAAGGCAATTACTTGATGATATCGACACCCATAAACGGCACCAGAACAGCAGGAACGATGATTCCGTCCGGTGTCTGATTGTTTTCGAGCAAAGCGGCTACAATGCGGGGCAAAGCCAGTGCACTGCCATTGAGCGTATGTGCCAGCTGTGTTTTACCTTCAGCATCTTTAAAGCGAAGTTTCATGCGGTTCGACTGAAACGATTCGAAATTGGAAACCGAACTTACTTCGAGCCATTTCTGCTGTGCAGCGCTGTATACTTCAAAATCATAGGTCAGTGCCGAGGTAAAACTGATGTCGCCTCCGCACAGTCTGAGTACTCTGAAAGGCAGTCCCAGTCCGCGAACCAGACCGGCCACATGGGCGCGCATTTCTTCCAGAATTTCGTACGATTTGTCGGGATGTGCAATCTGTACGATTTCGACTTTATCGAACTGATGCAAACGATTGAGACCGCGCACATCTTTGCCGTACGAGCCGGCTTCGCGACGGAAGCAGGCGCTGTATGCCGCATTTTTCACCGGCAGATCTTCGGCTTTCAGAATCACATCGCGGTAAATATTGGTCACCGGCACTTCGGCGGTGGGAATGAGATACAGATTGTCTTCGGTGGCAAAATACATCTGACCGTCTTTGTCGGGCAGCTGTCCGGTACCGTAACCCGAAGCTTCGTTGACCATCAGCGGAGGCTGAATTTCGGTGTATCCTGCTTTGACAGCTTCGCTGAGAAAATAATTGATCAGAGCCCGCTGAAGACGCGCACCCAGTCCAGTGTACACGGGAAATCCGGCGCCGGTGATTTTCACACCGAGTTCAAAATCGATGAGTTTATATTTCGAAGTCAGCTCCCAGTGCGGCAAAGCTGATGCACCCAGGTCCGGAATGGTTCCTTCGCTGTGAATAATTTCGTTGTCTTCGGCCGAATGTCCGGGCTTCACCGAAGCATGAGGCAGATTGGGCAGCAGCACGAGTTTGTTGTTCAGTTCGGCCACCACATCGTCGTGCTGTTGGTTCAGCACCCTGATTTTTTCTTTCAGCTCGGCGGTTTCATTTTTCAGCGCTTCGGCTTTGGCCATATCTTTTTCTTTCATGGCAACACCGATTTCCTTCGAGCGGCTGTTCATTTCGTTCTGTGCGTCGTCGCGCTCCAGTTGCAGCTTACGGCGGTTATCGTCGAGGGCAATGATGTCATCAACCAGAGCAATATTTTTAAAATTTTTCACCGCAAGGCGATCTTTCACAAAGGCGGTTTCCTGTCGGATCAGTTGTAAAGTGAGCATGAGGCAATTTTTTGCAAAAATAGGAAAATATAAGGAACACTGAACAAGGAACAAGGAAGTTTGAAGTGAAGACCGAATCACGAACACTGAACAAGGAACCTGTCTGACGCCAGGCAGGCAAGGAATTATGAAGGAAGAAGTAAAGTATGAATTCCCGTTAACCAATAACCGATAACCATTAACCAATAACCATTAACCAATAACCGTTTCGAACACTGAACAAGGAATTTCGAAGTTAGATGAATGTATTGATAAAAAAAACATTCAGTGTTGACAACGGAACAAGTGGATTTAGATTATTGACCTTGTGGGTGAATGCTAAAGTTGGAGTAGCCCGGACATACGACCGATGGACAACACCATTCATTCAAATTAAAGCTACTGTCACACTGAGCCCTGCTTCCCGCAGGATAAACTCCGTCGAAGTGTGAACAGGCGAACAGACCCAGGCGGCGCCAGCACAGCGGACACCCGCAGCTTGCAAACGAGTCGGCACGCCGCTGTCTATCCTTTGTTCCGATAGCCATCGGAACCGCTCAGGATGACAGCAAGCTGCGCTCTGCGATGCAGAGAGGTCGTAATGAAGCCACAGCGCCGCTGCGCGGTTGTATGGCTGTTGTGTTGGTGGCTGGCTCATTGGGCTAAGATATGCAATGTTTGAGTAAATCATTCGAAAAATGGAAATACAATCTTTCAATACTCAGGTTTCAAGGGAATATTGAACATTATCCTATTCAATTCACCACGCTGAAAGCTTTCCGTTTTTACCAACCTGTTTTCATCTGTAATGATAAAAACCTCATGGGTGTTCTCAAAATTTTCTAATGGAGGATGATCATCTTCAATGGAGTAATATCCCGACGGAAAGCCACTTGTGATATGTTGTTTCAATATTTTTTCCAGCCCTGTGTGAATATTGCTGTTTACAACAACAGGCGTTTTCTTATAAAAACAGTAACCCAGCAAATTTTCTTTGTGATATAAAGGACTATCGTAAATAATTAAAAAGCAGGTGTCATCTTTTTCTAAAAGGTACACATTGACAATTGGTGCCGATGTCTTTTTGTTGTCAATAAAATTTGTTATTCCAAGCCATAACAGGGAATCAAAAGTGTTTTCAACCTCCGGAATTCCGGATTGACCTGAATCGGACACAGGTTTTTCTTTTCTGGCACATTGAACAAACAGAACAACAATGAGGATCGAAAAAAAGTATTTATGTTTCATACCTCTTTTGCTTTTTTGAATTTAATCACCGAAAACTTACAACTTTTTATTCCGCAGCTACTCATCTGAAATAACCAAAACATTGACAGCGCCGCTGCGCGGTTGAATTGCTGTTGTGTTGATGGCTGGCTCATTGGGCTAAGATATGGAATGCTTTTGTATGAGAAAATAATTACTCCGGAAAAACCAGCGGTTTGGTCCTTTTAATGTCAGATTTTTTATACATGTATGAAATTCGCTCTGAATAAGTGCCGAAAGGCCGACCTTTCGCTGAATAAAAGTAAATATCACCATTTGGCTGAATTTTCCCATGCCAGAGCTCAAATAATCTTAAATCAAACCGATAATACTCTATAATTACTGAGGAATCAACTGATTCGTAGAAACAACACTGCCCATCAGGCAATGACTCAAAAGTGCCTGCCTCGGGTTTTGAAATAAAATTAAGACTGGAAAGAAACGCAGTACCCGTAGATGAGAATTCAATGAATCCAAATGCACAATGTTCATCCGAAATTTTCTCGCCATTTTTATTACAGGTGACAACCATATTCTCTGTCATATACACAACACTTGTATCAACCAGATTATTGGGGACAAATGTTTTCTTTGAAAAACAATATTCACTTTTTGCAGGTTGCAATCTTCCATCCGGCGTATCAACATATTTCGGATGAAACATATTACACGAGCATAGAACAACAAGTAAAAACAAGAAACCATGAATTTTACAGATCCCCATTTGAATTTAATTGTTGGTTCAATTTCCTGAAATAATGTCCCATAAAGATTTTTTCACGTAATACCATTATGCTAAGATATAAAACATTTTAATCAATATTTATATTTGCCCATAAAAGCACTGTCTTTTCCGGCGGAGAGACGGGGATATTTCCAATTTTCGAGGTGCTGAAATCAATTTAAATTAACAATGATTCTTTCAAGGTTTTCCAAAATCAGAACACGGATCCGCCCCAGCGGACACTGATATTACGGATCTACACGGACCCATCTGCAGTTGGGCAGGTAAAACAAATGGGCACCTCTAAAAACCTCATTTTGTATGCAATTAACAAGTCTAATAACCTTTTTAAAAAGCTGATATTTTGTTGATTGCATCGATATTTCGACTCCGCTCAATATGACAAAAATGGGTTTTTAGAGATTCCCAAATATCGTTATTGTAATGCAAAGCAACAGCCGCAATTCGATACAGCAGAATGAATTTGCAAGCGAGCTTGCGAAATTCAAGCTGCTGTGTCGAATCAACACAACGGAGTTGCGTTGCAGACAGCGGCTGTTGCTATTACTGCTCAAAAATCCGTGTTCATCCGTTTAACCCGTGGTTATCCGTGTTCAATATTGGATTGACAGCTCGAAAAATGATTTGACCGTGATACAGGACAGTAACACAAAAGTCAAAAAAAATTTCTACATTCGCCACATGATTCGGAATACGTTTTCAAGTATCGGCGAGTACATTCTATTGATGCTGCGGGTTTTTAAAAAGCCCGACCGCATGGATCAGTTCCGCAATCAGGTGCTTGTTGAATTCCGGCTGCTGGGTATCGAATCGCTTGGGATTATTGCCATCATCAGCGTGTTTATGGGCGCCGTATTATCAATGCAGACCGCCTACAGCATCGACAGTCCGCTGATTCCGCGTTATACCATCGGCTATATTACCCGTTCATCCATTGTGCTCGAGTTTTCGGCCACCATCATGAGCCTCATCATGGCCGGAAAAGTCGGCTCGCGCGTTGCCAGCGAACTAGGCACCATGCGCGTAACCGAGCAAATCGACGCGCTGGATGTCATGGGCATCAATTCGGCCAGCTTTCTTATTCTGCCGAAAATTGTCGCTTTCGTTCTCATTTTCCCGGTGCTCGTGGTCATCTCCATGTTTCTCGGGGTCTTCGGCGGATATCTGGTTGCCATACTGACAGGCCTTTTCAGCGTTGAAACCTATATGCTCGGCGTGCGGTCCTTTTTTGTTCCCTTCGAAGTTTTCTATTCATTGATCAAGTCGTTGTTCTTTGCCTTTATTATAACATCGGTAAGTTCTTTCTTCGGATATTCGGTGAATGGCGGCGCACTCGAAGTCGGCCGCGCCAGCACCAAAGCCGTGGTTCAGAGCAGCATTATGATTATTCTGTTCAACGTGATTCTTACCCAAATTCTGCTTACATGATCGAAGTCCGGAACATATTCAAAAGCTTCGAACAGAAAATGGTGCTGAAAGATGTTTCGCTGCGCCTGGAGCCGGGTATGAACAATCTGATTATCGGTCAAAGCGGCTCAGGAAAAACGGTGTTGCTGAAATGTCTGCTGGGACTACATAAAGTAGATCAGGGCGAAATTTTCTTTGATGGCCGCAATTTCACCAATATGGATGAAAGCGAGCAGAAAAAAGTGCGGCAGGAAATCGGCACTGTGTTTCAGGGCGGCGCCTTGTTCGATTCAATGACCGTGGCCGAAAACGTGATGTTTCCGCTGAATATGTTTACCAATTTCACCCAGGCTGAAAAAAAAGAGCGCGTGAATTTTTGTCTGCGCCGCGTCGATCTGCAACATGCCAACAAACTCATGCCGTCCGAAATCAGTGGTGGTATGAAAAAACGTGTGGCCATTGCACGCGCCATTGTGATGAATCCGCGCTACCTGTTCTGCGATGAGCCCAATTCAGGACTCGATCCGAAAACATCCATTCTCATTGATCAGCTGATCAGCGAGCTGACCAAGGAATTCAATATGACCACTGTTATCAATACGCACGATATGAATTCGGTGATTGAAATCGGCGATAATGTGGCTTTTATTTACAAAGGAAACCTGTGGTGGAAAGGTTCCAACAAGGAAATTCTTCATTCAGACAATACCGAGCTGAATGATTTTATATTTGCAACTCAATTAACCCGTCACTTAAAAGGAAAACTGTGAACCTGATTGATCTGATTATTCTGATTCCGATTGGCTGGGGCGTGTACCGCGGCTTTACAAAAGGTGTTATTCACGAAATTGCACAAATCGGCGCACTGGGACTCGGCATTGTTGTCGGCATTTATCTCAGCAAATGGATTGGAGGTTTTGTTGCTTCGGTTTTAAACACCAACGAAGAGCAGACTCAAATCATTGCATTTCTGATTGCCTTTATCGGAACACTGATTCTGGTATTTTATATTGCCGGCATTCTTGAAAAAGTTGTCAAGACTGTGCATCTCGGACTGTTCAATCAACTTTTCGGAGCTGCATTTGCCTCCATCAAATACATTGTTATTCTGAGTGTGCTCATCAACATTATCAATACGGCCGATGCACGCGGCGAATACATTAAAAAGGAATCGCGCGAAAACAGTCTGCTGTATAAGCCGGTCGGAAACGCTGTCCCCATGCTGATTCCGGTTATCGAAGACGTGCTGCCGGAGAAGACCATTTAGCACAACGCGCAACGCGCAGAGCACAACGCATGAGGCATAGGGCAGGCGGCATGAGATTTAGACGCGGATTAACGCGGACAAAAAGATCAGACGCGGACCTGCCTGGCTGCAGACAGGTTGACGCGGAATAACTGAAAACACCTTTGATAAACGCTGCGCTCACGTCCGATAGCTATCGGAACTGATTCTCAATCTGTATACGGCGCAACGCATCGCGAGTGGAAAGTGAAAAGTTTATAAAGTTTTAAAGGCACTGTGTTATAAATACTGCAAAGCTTACCTTTAACCAATAACCCTTTCGAACACTGAACACTGAACAAGGAATTCCGAAGGAAGAATTAAAGTATGAATTACCATTAACCGTTAACCATTAACCGTTAACCAATAACCATTAACACTGCTTAGAAGCGACTTTCTGACAACTGATCCGCCGCGGCGGATAGGCATAGGGCGGGCGGCATGCGGCGCTGCGCATTGCGAGTAGAAAGTAAAAAGTTTATAAAGTTTTTAAAGGCACTGTGTTATAAATACTGCAAAGCTTACCTTTAACCAATAACCCTTTCGAACACTGAACAAGAAATTACGAAGGAAGAAGTTAAGTATGAATTACCAATAACCGTTAACCATTAACCGTTAACCAATAACCATTAACACTGCTTAGAAGCGACTTTCTGACAACTGATCCGCCGCGGCGGACTGACGGCTGATTGCTGATTGCTGATTGCTGAAAGCCCTTTTATCCCTTCGGCAAGCTCAGGACAGAGCTTTTTCCTTTTATCTTTTATCTTTTTTTCTTTTCCCTGTAACATTTCGTAACTTTACTCCGTCATAGGCCTGTGAAGTAACCAAACCACCTGATGGACAGACAAGAATATAACCGTTGTGTTGAGCTGTATTCCGATGCAGTGTACAGGTTTATCCTGAAAAACACCGCCGACAGCGAAGACTCGTCCGATATTGTTCAGGAGGCGTTTGTCCGCATGTGGGAAAAATCGGAAACGGTTTCATTCGACAAAGCAAAATCCTATCTGTTCACTTCGGCCTATCACATCATGATCGACTATTTCAGAAAGAAAAAACGCTACTCAACCGGCTTCGATATGGAAGACGACAGCCATTGCTGGCATCCGGCCACCGATGAGAAAGCGTCGTCGTTCGACATGAAAGCCATTCTGAATGAAGCCCTGGACAAACTGCCGGAGATACAGAAATCGGTGATTCTGCTGCGCGACTACGAAGGATATTCCTACGAAGAAATCGGCGAAATCACCGGCCTGAACGAAAGCCAGGTGAAAGTATACATTTACCGCGGACGCATTGCATTGAAAAACTTTATTAAAAGCCCGGACCTTATATTATGATCAGCCACAAAAATTATATGGAACGCATTGTTGATTACTACGACGGAAACCTGTCGCAGAGCGAATCCGATGCACTGATGGCTTTTCTGGAACAACATCCCGATTTGTACGAGGAGTTTCTGTTGTTCGGCGACACCATGCCTGAAGCCGCTGCTGAAGCGACGTTGAAAGCACCTGCCTCGCTGATTGAACAACTCAAAAATATTCCCGACCATATTTTTGTGCTGACCGATGAATTGCTGGTGGCCTATGCCGAAAAAGATTTGGATGCATATACCATTAAAAAAGTGGAAGAAGCAATTGCTCAAAACCCTGAACGGAAGCGCGATCTGGAGATTCTGACGGCCGCACGCTACGCAGCCGACAAAGCCATTGTTTATCCGCACAAAAACAAATTGCTCCGCAAAGAGCCGATCATTATTGCGTTCCGCAGAGTCATGTATTATACAACCGCTGCAGCTGCCATTTTCATTCTGGCATTTTTCCTCTGGCCCGACCAACAGCAGCCGTCAACCGAAAGCAGCACCGCAATTGCACAAACCGAAGTTGCTCCTGTACAAAAACCTGTTGAACAAATTCAAACAAACGTACAAAATCAAACAACGGAACAAACTTCCGAAAACGTGAACCAGCCTCAGCCCGATCGCACAAATGTCGTTGAAACGGTTATTCGTTCCACCGAAAAAATAAACCTGATTGCAGCGCGCGGATCAGATGCATTTGAACAAAACATATTCGAAAGTCCCGATCAGATCAACGATTCCAGAACTGAATTTCTGGATATCTATTATATGGTTGAATATAAAAATGCGCTGGCACAAAATCAGCCGCAGCCCGATGAGCATTCCGCCGGAACACTGGGCCAATGGAAAGACTGGGGCCTTGGTTTTATCAGTGGCCGCAACTCTATCAAAGAAACGCCGCTGGCATCCATTTCGTTGCGAGAAGCTGCCAACATTGGCATCAATCAGGTCAACCGAATAGCCACTGAAAACCTTTCGCTGAGCAAAAAAGATTAATTGCTGTAACTTTTATTTCTGCTTCAGCGTCACATTACAAAATTACACGAACATGAAAACTTTTGCCCTTTTCTCCATGATGGTTGCCTTTGCAACCCTGTCGTTTGCTCAGCAAACAGTGGAGCCGTTTACCAAAATATCCGCCACCGGAAATATAAAAGTTGTATTAGCCAATGGCGAATCAAACACTGTCAGCTTCGGCGACAGCAACACGCCTCCGGACGATGTTACCTATAAAGTATCGGGCGGCGTTTTATCGGTTGCATGCAACAACAACGATGAAACACGCACCATGAAAGTGACCGCTCCGGCTGTGAACGAAATTGAATTAAAATCAGTCGCAGAACTGAATACTGAAGGACAGTTCAAGGCCCCGCAACTGAAACTTACCGGCGAAGGCGCCACCGAATTCAACATGGATCTGAATTGCGAAACACTCAGCATCGACCTGCAGGGCGCCAGCGACGCCGATCTGAAAGGAACTGCAACAACTTTTATTGCGCAATTAAAAGGTGCATCGCAGGTTTCGGCTGGTGAACTGAAAACCAGAACAGCTGATGTCAGCACCGAAGGCGCTTCTGAAATCATGCTTGATGCAGCCGAAAGTCTGAAAGCAAGCGGTAGCGGAGCATCCACTATTCGCTATTCAGGCGAACCCGGCAATGTTGAGGTCAATGTAGAAGGAGTTGCCAGCATTTCAAAAGCGTCGGCAGAAGATGTTGTTGAATTTGAAATCGAACGCTCAGAAACTGAATATGCTGAAATCCGCGAGCATAACTATCCCGATCATCCTGAATCAAAAGCAGACGCAGGATATGAATTCAACGGCCACTGGGCCGGCGTTGATCTGATGATGAACAACTTCATCTCCAGCTATGGCGACATCAACACCGCACCAGGATACGATTTCATGGAACTCAATTTCGGCAAATCGGTCGGCGTGAATCTGAACTTTATGGAATTCAATATTCCGTTTTATGAAGGCGAAAAATCAGGAATTGGCCTCACCACGGGCTTAGGCGCACAGATTCTGAATTACCGTCTCGACAACAATACACGTCTGATTGCAGACTCGGCAGTACTGATGGCCTACACAGATACACTGAACAATTCAATCCGCAGCAAACTCACCACCACTTATCTCACATTACCACTGTTGTTTGAATTCGATTTCAAAGGCGGTGATAGCAAAAGCCAGAGTTTTCACGTGGGAGTTGGCGCCTATGGTGGTGTTCGCATCGGATCGCACAGCAAGGTAGTTGTTTCGGACAATGGCGGAAAAGACAAATTCAAATCGAACGGCGACTTTCATCTCAATCCATTCAAATATGGTGTGATGGCCCGTATCGGCTGGAGCAACATCAATCTGTTCGCACAGTATGCTTTGTCCGATATGTTTGAAGAAGGCGAAGGACCATCGGTCAGACCACTTGAATTCGGTATTTCGTTCGACATCAATTAACCCTCTATATATTCGCCCTTTTGAAGCCTGCCTTGAGCAGGCTTCTTTAATTTTATTTCAAATATGCCACTGCGTTAGATTATTTTCCTATTTTTACAGTCCAAAAGATTCCGAAAACATCCGAATATGAAATATTTTTTATCGTTTGCGTTTTTACTCCTTTCGTGCTGGGCATCAGGCCAGACCTTGCTTAAACAAACCCAGCCCTTTTCAAACGATGTGCCTGCCGCTTTGATTTATGATAATGGCAAAAAAATACTGGTCGGATGCTATGATACCAAACTGTACGTGATTGATGCTGCCACTGGTCAGACCAGCAAGGAAATTGCCGAACACAAAGGATTTGTGCTGGCTCTGGCGTACAATGCCAAACAAAATATCATTGCTTCGGCCGGCTGGGACAAACGCATCATTATCTGGGACGCAACGAATATGTCAAAAAAACTGGAATTTGAAGCACACACAGACCGTATTACAGCTTTGGCTTTTTCGCCCGACGGATCAAAACTGCTGAGCGGCAGCGAAGATAAAACAGTTGTGGTATGGGATGT
>Ga0209639_1001708_pt1 | contig 20212 bp, 20 predicted proteins | sample EPASupsiteHSE605_FD_187268 | JGI IMG/M metagenome (GOLD analysis project Ga0209639, IMG submission 187268) | Bioremediated contaminated groundwater from EPA Superfund site, New Mexico - Sample HSE6-05 (SPAdes) (version 2) | ecosystem: Environmental > Aquatic > Deep subsurface > Groundwater >...
CAGATGTTTAATAATCCGACGCTCAGTAATGCAACTTAAATCCCCATAATATTTTTCCTCTAAAATAGCTATTTCAGTAGCATTATATTTATCTGTTGTGATAACTCTTGACATTTGATTGTGGGTGAAATTTAAGGCTTTTAGGAAGAAGTTTTTATCGAATTTTTTATCAATAGACTTTGATAATCAAAAGTCTATTGTATTTCCATTTGAATCTACAGCTCTGTATAAATGAATCCACTTTCCGTTCGATTTTATGTAAGTTTCATCCATTCTCCAAGAGCGTTAGTTGGTCGAAGATGTTTGCGAAAATTACTATTTAAAACTGGAGCATATTGCTTGACCCATATAAAAGTTGTTGAATGATCAACCAATATACCTTTTCCCTGCATAATTGCTGAAAGATCTATATAAGATAAAGCGTATTTTAAATACCAACGAACGCATTGGAATATAATATTAGATTAAAATGTTTCCATTTGAACAAATTAATTTTCATATTCTGTTTGCACTCCTAAAATATTATGGTAGAATTATATCATTAAAAGTGTAATTATGAAGCCCAAAATATTTTTTCAACAGAACCATGCTTTTGGCTATGCTCAAGGAGAGATGAATAATCGGCTTATTGATGTACATGTGCAGGAGCACAGCGAAGTGATCCAAAATCCGGCGACAAGGGTAACTATCCTCAGACAATGGGACCTCAGGGCGATATACGTATGGTTTATAACTATGTGCGTTGTGTTAGGACAGTAGATTAGTTTGAGACAACTGCTGACAATGAACAAAGGAATTCTAAGACTAAGGATAATACTGTGGTTTCTAATCGTTCCTCGGTCTCTTAACAAATTGTGCATAAAAAGTAAGTAAAATAAAGAAAAAGTATTCATATGAATTACTGAAAAGGATCTATCAAAAAAGTACCCACTCCAATATATTTAATTATAAAATTATGTATTTACAAAATTAAGTGTTTACAAAATTCAAATTATAACATATAATATTAAAAATTGAATATCCGCTTAAACCGTTGAAGTGGAGATAACGGTGTTTCGTGCAGTTACAGAGAGTGGGGGATGATGAGAACCTCGCACAACGCAGTACATCAAATGGACCACTGAGGGCGCAGTCAAAAGGAAATTTTATGGTTTCCTGAGTATTCTGCGACGTCACGCACACGTCAGTTGCGAGGAATATGATAGTATTCTGCTAAGTGTGTAAGGTGTAATGCCTTGCAAATCAGGGTGGTACCACGGGTGAATTAATGCACTCGTCCTTGACAATTATTTTGTCATGGGCGGGTGTTTTTGTTTTGTAAAATTCAGGAGGTAACTGCTATGATTAGACCAACAATTGAAGAGGCAAGAGAATTATGTAAACACAACACGATTATCCCAATTAGTATTGAGCTTTTTTCTGACATGAAGACACCAATAGAGGTTTTAAAATGTTTAAAAGAGAAAAGTGATAAATGCTATCTGCTGGAAAGTGTTGAAGGCGGGGAAAAGTGGGGGAGATATTCTTTCTTGGGTTACAATCCTAAACTAACCGTTAAATGCACGGACGGAAAAGTTGAAATTATGGATGGGGTTTTAAAATCCTTAGAAACCAATCCAAAAGAATTGCTGAGAAGAATATTATCGGAATACAAAAGCCCAAAACTTGATTTTCTTCCACCATTTACAGGAGGATTTGTAGGATATATTTCTTATGATTTTATTAAATATTCCGAAAAGTCTTTAAAACTCGATAATATTAATTCTGGTGATTTTGAGGATTTAAATTTAATGCTGTTTGATAAAATAATCGCTTTTGATCATTTAAGGCAGAAGATTATTATTATAGTTAATATTCAAACAGATAATTTTGAAAGCAATTATATTAACGCTGTTGTAGCATTAAAAGAGATTGAAAACATGATAAAAAGTGAAAAAACCGTTGCGAAATACAACTCCAATCTTTTATCTGACTTTACGCCGATGTTTTCAAAAGATGAATATTGCAATATGGTAGAGAAAGTAAAGAGACATATTTTTGAGGGTGATATTTTTCAGGCAGTTATTTCAAACCAGATGGAGGCACAATTTGAAGGGGATCTGATTTCAACATACCGTGCACTGAGAACAATAAATCCATCTCCTTATATGTTCTATATGAGTTTGGGTGACACTCAAATTGCAGGTGCTTCTCCGGAGACACTGTTATCATTGAAAAATAACAAGCTTTCTACATTCCCTATTGCAGGCACATGTTCTCGTGGAAAGTCCGAGGAAGAAGATGAAATGTTAATTTCTGAATTATTCAAAAATGAAAAAGAATTATCAGAGCATAATATGCTGGTTGATTTAGGACGAAATGATTTAGGTAAAATAAGCGAATTTGGTTCGGTCAAAGTAGAAGATTATCAAAAGATATTAAAATTTTCTCATGTATCTCATATCGCTTCAACGGTAACTGGGACGTTAAAACAAGGTCTTGACCAGTTTGATGCCATATCGGCTGTACTGCCTGCAGGAACACTTTCCGGAGCACCGAAAATCAGAGCATGCGAAATTATAAATGAACTTGAAGGCCATAAGCGCGGAATTTATGGTGGTGCAATAGGTTATATTGATTTTGCCGGTAACATGGATATGTGTATTGCAATCAGAATGGCAGTAAGTAAAAATAAAAAAATTTATGTTCAGGCAGGTGCGGGTATTGTGGCAGACAGTGTTCCAGAAAATGAATATAACGAATGTATTAGCAAATCAAAAGCAATGATTAAGGCAATTGAATTTTCAAGGGAGGTAGAATAATGATACTTTTAATTGATAATTATGACAGCTTTTCATATAATCTTTATCAATATGTCGGCACGGTAAACCCTAATATATGTGTTATAAAAAATGATGAGTTGACAATTGAAAAAATTGAGAGTTTGGATTTAACCCATATATTAATTTCTCCGGGACCGGGACGGCCAAAGGATGCAGGAATCTGCGAAGAAGTAATACTGAATTTTAAAGATAAATTGCCAATATTGGGTGTATGCTTAGGTCATCAGGCAATATGTGAAGCGTTTGGCGGCGAAATAACCTATGCGAAAGTTCTGATGCACGGCAAGAAAAGCACGATTCATATTGCAAACGGAAGTCCAATATTTAGAGGGTTGCCACCTATTATTGAGGGCGCACGATATCATTCTCTATGTGCAAAAAGAGAAACATTGCCAGATGAACTGCTAGTTATTGCGGAAGACGATATCGGTGAGGTTATGGGTGTGAAGCACAAGGATTACAACATTTTCGGTGTTCAGTTTCATCCAGAATCAATTTTAACACAAAACGGAATTAAAATTATTGAAAACTTTTTAAAAATTGGTGGTGAAATTAATGATTAAAACAGCAATTTATGATATGTTAAACGGAAAAAATTTATCTCTTGATGCAACGAGACAAGTTATGAATCAAATTATGGAGGGCAACGCCACTAATGCACAAATCGGGTCTTTTTTGACTGCAATGAGGTTAAAAGGTGAAACGATTGATGAAATTACTGCCTGTGCAATGGTTATGAGAGATAAATGCACAAAGCTTTCTCCTCAAACAGACGTGCTTGATATTGTAGGAACAGGCGGTGATGAAGTTGCAACATTTAATATTTCAACTGTTTCAGCCTTTGTAATTGCCGCAGGCGGCGTGCCTGTTGCAAAGCATGGCAACAGAAGTGTTTCTAGCAAATGCGGAAGTGCAGACTTGTTGGAAGCATTGGGTGTAAAAATTGATATATCAGCGGCTCAAAGCGAAAAAATATTAAACGAAATTGGTATATGTTTTATGTTTGCACCGACCTATCACGCTTCAATGAAATATGCCGCTCCTGTAAGACGGGAACTTGGGGTTAGAACGATTTTTAATATATTGGGGCCTCTTGCCAATCCCGCAGGAGCCAACATGCAACTTCTGGGAGTTTATGATGAAAACTTAGTGGAGCCTCTTGCAAGGGTACTTGCTAATTTAGGAGTTAAGCGGGCAATGGTGGTGCATGGACATGATGGGCTTGATGAGGTGACTCTGTGTGATACCACAACAATTTGCGAAGTGACAGACGGAAAGTTGAACAGCTTTTTTATTACACCAGAGCAGCTGGGACTAAAACGCTGTAAGTTAACAGAGTTGATTGGAGGAAATCCAGAAGAGAATGCGAAAATTGCTCTTCAGATTTTAAACGGGGAAAAAGGACCAAAACGTGATATTGTGGTGCTTAATTCTGCTATTTGTTTATATATGACCCACAATAACATTACGCTTAAGGAATGTGTAAAACTTGCAGAGAATATCATCGATAGCAAAAAAGCCAAAAACCTGCTTGACCGCTTTATTTTACTGTCAAATGAGGTAACGTTATGATACTTAACAGAATAGTTGAAGCAACCGAAATTAGAGTTGAAAAAGCAAAAAAGAAAATATCTTTACAACAGATGATAATGCTTGCAAAGAAAAATGATTCCCCTTTTAATTTTGAAAAAGCGTTAAGAAAAAAGGATATTTCCTTCATTTGTGAAGTAAAAAAATCTTCCCCCTCAAAAGGGATTATTGTAGAGGATTTTCCATATATAAAAATTGCAAAAGAATATGAAAGCGCAGGAGCCGCTGCAATATCTGTATTAACCGAGCCAGATTTTTTTATGGGCAAAACAGATTACTTAAAAAGCATAAAACAAAATGTACCCATTCCTGTTTTACAAAAAGATTTTATTATAGATGAATATCAAATATATGAAGCAAGTTCATTAGGAGCAGATGCCATTTTGCTTATTTGCTCTGTTTTAAACAAAGATAAAATAATTAAATTCACACAAATAGCTGGAAAATTGGGGATGTCTTGTCTTGTTGAAGCTCATGATGAACAAGAAATAAAAACTGCAATAGATGCAGGGGCAAGAATAATCGGAGTTAATAACCGAAATTTAAAAACATTTGATGTTGATCTAAATAATAGTATCAGACTAAGGAAATTTGTTCCTCAAGATATAATTTTCGTATCTGAAAGCGGGATTAAAACAGCAGAAGACGTGAAGCGGCTTCGTGAAAACGGTACCAATGCTGTTTTAATCGGCGAAACATTAATAAAAAGTGAAAATAAGAGGATGGCTCTAAACAATTTGCGAGGTGAGAACAATGTCCAAAATTAAGATTTGCGGCATCAAAAGCTTCCAAGAAATAGAATATATAAACGAGGCACAGCCTGATTATATTGGCTTTGTGTTTGCAAAAAGCAGAAGATGTGTGGATTTTCACATGGCATATCTTTTAAAAACAGAACTGAATCCGTATATCGAAGCGGTGGGCGTTTTTGTGAACGAGGACATTGATTTTATCAAAAAGCTATGTGGTCTTAATGTAATAGATGTTGTTCAGTTACATGGTGACGAAAATCATGAATATATTGATGCACTTAAAAATGTAATAGACAAACCGATTATTAAGGCTGTTAGAGTAAAAGAAAAAATAGACACAATTTACAGTGAAATAAGCTATCCGTTGTTTGATACCTATAACAAAGAAGCATATGGAGGAACAGGAGAAAGTTTTGATTGGAACATGGTCAGAGTGTATCCAAAACCGTTTTTTTTAGCAGGAGGATTAAATATCGGAAACATAGCGAATGCCATAAATTTAGTACATCCTTATTGTGTTGATATCAGCAGCGGTGTTGAAATAAACGGCGTAAAAGATAGACAAAAAATAATAGAAATTGTTAATTTAGTAAGGAGTATAAAGTAAATGAATAAAGGAAGATACGGTATTTACGGAGGTCAATATATTCCGGAAACACTTATGAATGCAGTGATTGAGCTTGAAAAGGCTTATGAATTTTATAAAAACGATAAATCTTTTAATGATGAATTAACAGAACTTTTAAATGAATATGCAGGGAGACCTTCAAGGCTTTATTATGCCAAAAACATGACTGATGATTTAGGCGGCGCTAAAATATATTTAAAGCGGGAGGATTTAAACCACACAGGCTCTCATAAAATAAATAATGTTTTGGGACAGGTGTTACTTGCAAAAAGAATGGGAAAGGTGCGTGTCATTGCTGAAACTGGTGCTGGTCAGCATGGTGTTGCAACAGCTACGGCAGCAACGTTAATGGGACTTGAATGTGAAATCTTTATGGGAAAAGAGGATGTCGACAGGCAAGCGCTTAATGTTTATCGAATGCGTCTTTTGGGGGCAAAGGTGAATGTTGTGACAAGCGGAACAATGACGCTGAAAGATGCGGTTAATGAAACTATGAGGGAATGGACAAGAAGAGTGTCAGATACGCATTTTGTGATTGGTTCTGTTATGGGTACACATCCTTTTCCTGAAATTGTTGGGGATTTTCAAAGTGTTATCAGCCGAGAAGCCAGAGAACAAATTCTTAAAAAAGAAGGCAAACTTCCAAGCGCAGTGGTTGCTTGCGTTGGCGGCGGTAGCAATGCAATAGGTGCTTTTCATCACTTTATAAAAGATAAAAATGTTAGATTAATTGGCTGTGAGGCAGCGGGAAAAGGCATTGAAACAAAATTACATGCTGCCACAATTACAAAAGGTAGAGTGGGAATTTTTCATGGCATGAAGTCATATTTTTGCCAAGATGAATATGGACAGATAACGCCTGTATATTCAATATCAGCAGGATTGGACTATCCCGGTATTGGCCCAGAGCACGCATACTTATATGACACAAAAAGAGCCGAATATGTGCCTGTGACTGATGACGAAGCAATTTATGCCTTTGAATATTTATCAAAAACAGAAGGGATAATACCTGCAATCGAGTCTGCACATGCAGTGGCATATGCAATAAAGCTTGCGAAAGAAATGAGCAGGGATGAAATTATCATTGTAAATTTATCGGGACGCGGAGATAAGGATGTTGCCGCAATTGCAAGATATAAGGGGGAGAATATAGTTGAGTAAAATAACAAAGGCATTTGAAAATAAAAAAGCATTTATTGGGTTTTTAACAGCCGGTGACCCTTCACTAAAAAAAACCGAGGAATTTATTTTGGCAATGTCGAAAGCAGGCACGGATTTAATTGAAATCGGCATACCTTTTTCCGACCCTATTGCAGAAGGAGAAGTGATAGAGCGGGCTAATATTAGAGCGTTAAAAGCAGGTGCAACTACCGATAAAATATTTGATATGGTCAAAAATATCAAGCGGGAAACGGATATTCCTCTTGTGTTTTTAACATACATCAATCCCGTGTTCATCTATGGATATGACCGTTTTTTTAACAATTGTAAAATATGTGGAATTGACGGAATAATAATTCCCGACTTGCCATTTGAGGAAAGACCTGAAGTTCTTTGCGTTGCAGAAAAATATGAAATTGATGTTATTACACTGATTGCTCCAACATCAAAGGACAGAATACAAACCTTAGTTAAAAATTCATCAGGGTTTATATATCTTGTTTCATCAATGGGGGTCACAGGTGTAAGAAATGAGATAAACACAGACTTGAATTCAATTATTAAAGATATTAGGCATGTAACAGATACAAAAATTGCCGTAGGTTTCGGTATTTCAGAACCGGAACAGGCAAAAAAAATATTAACCCATGCAGATGGTGTTATTGTTGGCAGTGCTATTGTAAAAATAATTGATGAATTTGGGAATGATGCATCAGAAAAGCTTTCTGAATATATAAGAAAAATGAAACAAGATATTTCTTAAGTATAAAGAACTCCACCTGCCAGAGCTAAAATAACATTTTTTATATTTGGATAGATATGTCATTGTTTCAGGATGATGAGTGTTATGAGTCTGTTGCAAAAAATCTTTGCCAAAAAGCAATGAACAGAACTATCTCTTTGATATCAAAATTTTACGCAACATGAAAAAGCTGGTTTATCAATGTAACTTCTTGAGTTACATTTGATTTGCCAGCTTGTTTTTTATGTATCATGTGTATTGATTCAATAACAGAAATAGTGGAGCAGGTAGATTGAAAACTTTTAAATCCAAGCATATGATTTGTTGCGTTTTTAATATGCCGATGGTCTTGTTCTATAATGTTGTCCAGATGTTTAATCATCCTATGCTCAGTAATGCAAATTAAATCGCCATAATATTTTTGCAACAAAACCGAAAAGCACAGGGTTAATGTCCCCTGTGCTTTTCCTTGCGCTTTTCTTGTCGCAATTGAAACTGGCGTTCTTTCTCGGCGTCTCGTTGTTCACGAGAACGAGATTTGCGTTCCAGTTTTCCTTGTTCTTGCTGAAACTTTAAAGCTTGCTGTGCTTTCGTGCCAATCCCAATATTTTGCAGTTGCTTATTAATTTCTCGTTGCATCCGCTTGGGATTACTGTGCGTTTCGTCAATCGTTGATGCTTCCATAGATGGGCTGAACCTTAGATTACTGTAATTTTTGAGCATGAAGTCGTAGACCTCATAGTCTTTTGGTTCGGCTCCAAAGGTGATTTTGCAAACTTCATAGTTGCCGTTACATTCACGTTCGCAAATACCTATCCAAAAAGGCTTCTCAAAAAATACAGTTAGTTTGAAAACAGTTTTTTCCATAATGAGTCCCTCCTTTAGTCTGACTGCAAAGAACGGACAACCAAGGAGGCAGGTTACTGACAGCTTGCACTGCGTCCGGACTACCAACCGGAACTGTGTTTTTATCTTTGCTTTTATATTTTAACGCTTTGTTGGATCAAAATCAAGCACGGCACCACAGTCTTTCACAAAGATAATTTGGAAGGTTTTGGGGATATAACGAAAAGAGGCTGACAAATATGCCAGCCTCTTTCTCATATCCTGTTATTTGCAATTCGCTCTCGCAAATCCTCTATTTTAGAGTGGATTTCTTTTATTGTGAGTTCAAACTCCGCATCACTTTTTCCAGTGGGATCATCAAGCCCCCAGTCCTCGCGTTGCTTGCATGGTAAAAACGGACACTGAACATTACAACCCATTGTGACAACAATATCTACAGGTGGAATATCCTCCAGTAGTTTGGAACTCTGAGTCTGCTCAATATCAATGCCATATATCTGCTTCATCAGCCGTACTGCATCCTGATTTATTTGCGGTTTTGTTTCTGTCCCGGCAGAATAGCTTTCAAACACATCGGCAGCGAGATGCTTACCCAGGGCTTCAGCTATTTGGCTGCGGCAGGAATTGTGTACACAAATAAAAGCTACTTTGGGTTTGTTCATGCTGGAAACCATCCATTCGTTTTATTTGCAATTTTCACGAGTAACAGCATCACAGGTACTTCCGTCAAAACACCTACCACAGTGGCAAGTGCCGCAGGAGAGGTAGTGCCAAACAGTGCAATTGCTACGGCAACCGACAACTCAAAAAAGTTGGAGGCACCAATCATTCCTGCAGGAGCCGCAATGTCATGGGGTAGCTTAAGCCATTTGCAAGCAAAATAAGTGATGAAGAAAATGAGAAAGGTTTGCAGTACCAATGGCACAGCTATTAACAGGATGTGCAGTGGGTTATTCAGAATCACATCGCCTTGGAAGGAAAACAGCAACACCAAGGTGAGCAATAGTCCAATGCTGGTTGCATTATCAAATTTATGGACAAAGGTATTTTCAAAATAGTCAACACCTTTTCGCTTAGTTACCAGCATACGAGTCAGAATACCGCCTGCCAGAGGAATAACTACAAACAGGATAACTGACAAGATCAGCGTATTCCACGGTACAGCTATATTAGAAACACCCAGCAGAAACTTCACAATCGGCACAAAGGCAATGAGAATGATAAGATCGTTGGTCGCTACCTGGACCACAGTATAAGCTGGGTTTCCCTTAGTGAGCGTACTCCATACAAACACCATAGCTGTACAAGGAGCAGCACCCAAGAGGACAGCACCCGCCAAATATTCTTTAGCGAGGTCAGGTGAAATCAATCCCTTGAACACCACATAGAAAAACAACGCTGCAATTCCGTACATGGTGAAAGGTTTAATTAGCCAATTGGTTACCCACGTGACAAACAAGCCCTTTGGGTTTTTACTGACGTTTTTTACGCTCTGGAAATCTACCTTCATCATCATGGGGTAGATCATCACCCAAATGAGAATGGCCACGGGGATGGAAACTTTAGCATACTCAAACTGCCCTAAAAATGCAGGAACATCGGGGAGAAACTTTCCAATCAGTACCCCTGCCACCATACACAGTGCAACCCAAACCGTCAGATATTTTTGAAAGAAGACAATGCCTTGTGCTTTTTCTTCCTTCATTGCATTACCCTCTTACTTTTTGCAGAATTTTGACAACTTCATCCTTTTTGAGAACCTTTCCAAAGGAAACGACTTTGCCGTCCACCACAAGAGCAGGTGTGGTCATAACGCCATAGGCGGCAATTTGCGTAAAGTCTGTCACATGGTCAATGTTAGTATCCATGCCAAGTTCTTTAAGTGCTTCCAAGGTAGCAACTTCCAGTTGATTACATTTAGCACAGCCAGAGCCAAGCACCTTCACGGATGCACCGCCGGTCTTCGCTTTTTCCGCTTCTGCCATCGTTTCTGCATTGCAATCACCGCCACAGCAGCACCCGGAGCTTTTCGCCTTTTCAGCTTCTGCAGCTTTTTTCACTTCAATATCAGAAACTTTGCACATATTTACGCAGTCACACTTTGCCATTTCTTCTTCTTTTTTCTTGCCAAAACCAAACAATGCCATAATCAAATCCTCCTAAAATTTGTTATTAGAAACCTAAATAAAACAGATAGAAACCTATGAGCAGAATTAAACTACCCATAACTATTTTCAAGATTGTACTGGCTTTGCCGTATTTCTCGCTTTGCGAGAGCTTTTGGACAAAGCCTACGGATGTACCCGCTATTACAGCAAGAATACCATGCCCAATAGAATACAGAAGTAACAGAAGAATTCCCCATACAAGACTGCCCTTGCCGGCAACGATTGCAAGGAGTGCAATGAGAACCGGAGTGGAGCAAGGCGAAGAAAACACGCCACCAAGAATGCCTGCGATAAAAGCACCGGCAAAGCCTTTTTTTGTATTCTTTGAGAGCAGATAGCTGGATGGAATGATTTCAAAAATACCCCATGTTTGTAAAGCCATTAGCACCATCAGAACACCAAGGATAATATACCACCAGCCTGCGGAGGTTCCCATTAGCTTGCCTGCTGTTGACGCAATCACACCAAGCACCGTAAAGGTAACCGCCGAGCCAATGGCGAATGTAAGCGACAACTTCAAAGCCTTTTTTGTGTCCCGTGCACCAGTACCGCCCACATACCCAATTACCAATGGAATGCTGGATAAGGAGCAGGGTGTAAATGAAGTCAGAACACCAGCAAATAGTGCAAGTAACGGAGCGATCCAAAAGCTATCTATCATCATTTGAGAGATGTTTTCCAGCAGTGCTGTCATCATTCCACCTCCATATCTTTGAGGATAGCTCTCATCTGCTCCTCTGTAAGTCCTCCTTGATGAACAGTGAAAACGTGTTCGCCTGTGTCTTTTGCAGAATACATGGCCAGTTCAATGCCCAAATCCTTGCTTGGTGTATAGGGTTTCCCGTCTGCATCAAAGAAGACTTGTGTAGGGATTAATTGAACAGGAAAGTCAGCGGCAGCTTCTGCATACTTCCAAACATCTACGAACTTTATGATTGCTTTACCCTGCATTTCTTCATTTAGAGTTTTAAGCACAGGAGCCATCTCTTTACAAGGAATACAGGAATCAGCACCAAAGTCGATGATGATAGGCAGTTTGTGTGCTTTCAGTGCGTCAAGATCAATTTCAGTGGTTTCCAGTGCAAAGTCAGAACCTTTGACAGAAACATCTTTGGTTTTAGTTTGTGTGTTTTTAAAAATCCATATCCCAGCCACCACTGCAACAATTACAAATGGAACAATAATTTTAATAATTGTATTTTTATTCACTATTCGCAATCACCTCCGCAACAGCAAGTATTCTTGGCCACTTTCCCATGAAAGAAGTTTTTTAGATTATCTGGTAGTCTATATTCGTCATAAGTACAAGTAGACTCAACAGTTCCAAACACAGCCTTTAGGATTGTTTGGGCAAGCATTGCCTTGGGTGGCACTTCGTAGATTTGTCCCTCGTATTCAAATACACGGCAATTTGTGTCCGTCCCGCTGATGTTACCGCAGTAGCCACAGGAATTTTCCTGCACTGATTCACAAATGTCCTTTCCGTTGACACGGATTGTCGGAGAAGCAAGAAAGTGATATTGATTTGCAAGTTCTTCTGTGGAAATCTCCACTTTTTTCAGCTCAGGTGCATATCCAGCGAGTTGAAGTGCGGGTGCTAAGGTTAGCATTACGTCATCCAGCACTTGATCAGCACCGATGCAGCGGTCACAAGTTTTTAGATCAAGGTACAGATATTCCACAAATACAGTTCTGGAAGATGTTTTTTCTTCATCAGTTCCACAGCTACAGCAACAACAGCCACTTTCTTCTTCCTGCTTTTGACCGCTTGGCGGCATCCAGCCAGTATCGTCGCCCACATAGGAGATTGCTCCCACAGGGCATTTAATGCCACAGCCGTGGCAATGGTCAATACAATTTTCAGGATGCACCACCACAGGTGATGGTGCTTTCGCCTTGTCATAAACTCCGTGAGAACATTTGTCAACACAAGTGCCACATTCAGTACAGGTAATATAATCAATCACAGGATACCAATTTTTAGCCATTATAGTTTACCTCCATTAAACCAGTAGATACTGGAAAATATTAAATAAATACCCAACAATTATAATTCCAATGGTGCAGATGGCAATAAACACTCCTAACAGCTTTGGCTTAACGGCTTTGCGTAGCATAATCATGGAAGGAAAGCTCAGAGTGGTGACCGCCATCATAAAGGAGAGAACAGTGCCAAGCTGTGCACCCTTATAAAGAAGTGCTTCTGCAACAGGGATTGTGCCGAAAATATCAGCATACATGGGAACGCCGAGCAGAGTTGCAAGTACAACGCCAAAGGGATTGTTGCTACCAAGAACCGTTTCAATCCATCTTTCGGGAATCCAGTTATGGATAACGGCACCAATTCCTACACCAATCAAAATGTAGGGAAATACCTTCTTGAAAGTAGAAGCCACCTGATCCTTGGCATAAATGACACGCTCTTTCTTGGTAAGTTCGGGTGATTCAATATCCACACTGCTGGCCGAGCGGATGAATTCTTCCACATGGTTTTCCAAGTGTAGTTTTTCGATCAGTGTACCTCCGATAACAGCAATGATAAGCCCGACAATAACATACAAAATAGCAACCTTCGCACCGAAAATGCTCATTAAAAGAACAAGAGAACCGAGGTCTACCATCGGGGAGGAAATTAAAAACGAGAAGGTTACGCCCAAGGGCAGTCCTGCACTTGTAAAGCCTATAAACAAAGGAATGGACGAGCAGGAGCAGAACGGAGTAACTGTTCCGAGCAGTGCGGCCACGATATTTGCCCACACGCCGTGGAAGCGCCCCATGATTTTTTTGCTCCGCTCCGGGGGAAAATAGCTTTGGATGTAGGAGATGATAAAAATCAGGACGCAAAGCAATACAGTGATTTTTAGTACATCATAGATGAAAAACTGGATACTTCCGCCAATTCTTCCCGATACATCGAAGCCAAGTGATGACAGTAAATTGCCAATTAAGGCATTGAGCCATTTCATTCCAAGAACCTGATTTTGAAAGAATAGCCACACATTTTTAAGGGCTTGCATTTGAAAAGCACCTCTCTTTCTTAAATTGGTTTGTCATATCAAAAAAAATTGATATATTGTGTCGAATAAAAGCCATCACTTTTTAGATGGCTTTACCGATTGCAACAGAGATTATCTTCTGAGGCAACACTCGGGGTAGTAATAGCTTTAAGAAGCAAAATTGCTTCCGCACTTCCTTGCTCGCTGATTTTATAATGAGTCCATTTTCCGTCCTGTCTGCTTTCAACAATACCAGATTCACATAAAATCTTCATGTGATAGGACAAGGAAGATTGACCAATTTCCATCTTGTCAATTAAAACGCAGGCACATTTTTCTCCACTGCGTAACAGTTCCAAAATCGCAAGGCGTTTCTCATCGCAAACCGCTTTGAATACCTTGGCGTTTTTTTCTTGGTTTGTTTCCAAGCTTATCACCTCAAATCAAATTATTTTGATATTTATATTATATGCATCAAATCAAATTTTGTCAATGTGAAAGCATGTGTTTCTAGTGAAAATAAAAATTTGCTCACCGTCCTTTTGCAAGAATACTCTGGACGATTTTGAGTCTATAACGAACCAAGAGCCGTTGCATCAAAAGAAGATGCAACGGCTCAATTTCATATTAGCGAGATTTTCTCGGGTGGTGGAATAAAGTCGTTTTTGAGGTTGTGCTCATTTTCTATGATTTTTTAAGAAAATAAAACTTGCGGTAGAAACCCCAAAATATATCACCATAAAAAGAACTGTTTGCCAAAGTCCGACTGGATATGGAGCAATCCATCCTTGCTTGAAAAGCACTAAAGATAAAGCTCCCGAAAGCATAGAAACGAACATAAATAAGACTCCAACAATATTAAGCAAATTAACTGCAAATGGCGGTTTTATTGGTGACAACAATCTTCCAATAAAATATCCGGCAACACCTACCGATTGAATTATCATCGAACCCCAGACAGCATCCATGTTTTGTTCTTCGTACCAGCCACCAAAGGCACAAAACAATCCAATTGCAATAAATGCTGTTGATGCAATATATAATATTTTGCTTGTAAGCTCAGAACTTTTTATATCGTTGTCTGCAACGGGCTCAATTCCTTTAAGTATATAATCAGTTGTTACGTCGAAATACTCACTCATAGTAATTACCTTATCTAAATCGGGTGTACTTTGCTCGCTTTCCCATTTTGAAACTGCCTGTCGAGATACACCGACTTTGTCGGCAAGTTCCTCTTGCGAAATTCCTTTTGCTTTTCTTAAATATTGAATTCTATCTGCCATGTTCATAACCGACACTCCTTTCACTTGTGGTTTCATTATACTCAACCAATCAGTTGCATAACCACCACTTACACGTGGATATGTGTCAACCAGCAGTTGCAATTATGTTTCGACAGGGAGATTATATAAATTCGTTCCAATGGCTGATTTGTATTTACTACAGTTTCACAAAGATTTTGCATAGGGTTATTTTTATTTAAGTTTATCATGCTAAATATAAATCTTCAACCATCTAACTATGAATAGCAGGAAAAAAGTAAAGCACATGATGGATTTATACTTTACCACCATGCGCTTCTTTAATGAAAAAATCATCTCACGATGAAATCAATAATCAACTGATAGGGACACAAATTTCGTAAAGATGCTACTCAACCTGTCCGGCCGAATAATGTTCTAAAATTGGTCGTGTAGTGTCAGGAAGATAGACGCTTTGGATAATACAGGGAAGAGTTATACAAAAGCCTGTTCTACAGCTTAGGCTGTGTGTTTCACTGTAAAATCCGCATACTTTCCTCCGGCAATTTAACCATGCTGTACATTGTCTCCTGCCGGAAAGTGTTCATCGGCAAGGATAATGCAAGCATCATAGCGACAATTCTCTGGTGGTGTTGTTTGCACTATAAAATATCATGCTAAAATTATATCATTAAATGTTATAATTATGAAGCTCAAAATATTTTTGCAACAGAACCTTTTTACGTTTTGCACTTATATTGTAAATATAAATAAAAAAAACAACAATTTTTATATTTTTTTATTGTTATTTTTACGTTTGTGTCGTATAATGAAAAAGAACTTTTAAAAAAGGGGATGTCTTTTTGAAAAAATGGTTTTTAAATTTAAAAATAGGAGTTAAATTTTTAATTGCTTTTTCATTTCTTATTGGTGTAGTGGTAGTTGCTCTTAGTTACACAGTGGCTAATATGGAAGTGATAACTAAAACTGCTGAAAATACCTATGATAGAGGAACTTTACCTATAAGTCAAATGTCGCTAATGACAATAAATTTTCAAAAATCTTACGAATATTTAACAGAGATTGCTGTAGCAAGTGATCCTGAAACTATTGATAGACTTGAAGTCGCAATTAATTCTGAGTTAAGCTTACTTAATGAAGGAAAGAAAGATTTTGAAAAAAGAATAAGCACAATTCCTTTTGTTGAAAATTCAGATGAATATGCTGAGCTTAGCAAAACGGTAGACGATGTTAATAGTATAGCTAGTAGAGTTATACCATTGGTGAAAGAAAACAGAAGAGAAGAGGCGTCAGCAATTTTATTGTCTGAGGGACGCTATACTTTGATAAATAGTGTTGAGGCAATAAAAAGTTTAACAGAATTATCTGCTAAAAATACAGAAGAAACACTTGAGAAAAATATACTAGATGTTAAAAAATCTAGAAAAAAGGTTCTTTATGCTGCCTTAATTGGATTGAGTGTAGCTTTGAGTTTTTGTGGTGTACTAATAAGACAGGTTATTAAAGGCTCGGTAAAGGCTCGAAATTCTATTAATGAGCTAAAAGAGGGTAATCTTGACGCTCGTATGGAATATAATTACAAAGATGAAATTGGAGATATTTCATCTTCACTTAATTCGTTTGCAGATGATCTACGGACTGATGTTTTAGGATCTTTGAAAAGAATTGCCGATGGTGATGTTAACTTTACTGTACCAAGTAAAAGTGATAAAGACATGATATCACCTGTTTTAAATAATACCCTTAATTCAATAAATGATTTGATTACAGAAACAAATATGCTTTCAGAATCTGCCGTTAACGGTGAACTTAAAACAAGAGGAAATGCTGATAAATTTAAAGGTGGCTATAAAGAGATTATTTGCGGAATCAATAACACATTAGATGCTGTTATCAAACCGATTGAAGAAGCTTCGGCAGTACTTAATAAAATGGCAGTCGGAAATTTAAACTTAAGGGTAACAGGTGATTATAAGGGTGATCACGCAATAATTGCTAATTCTGTAAATTCTACATGTGAAACAATAAGTATTGCAATCAAAACAGTTTCAGATATTCTTAAAAAGATTGCTGGTGCAGATATAAATATAACTGATATACCAGAGCTTCAGGGAGAATTTTCAATTGTTTCAGATTCACTTAAAGAGATTGTTTTTGGACTTAATGATATTATGAAAAAGATAAGTGTAGCAGCAGAGCAAGTATCATCTGGTTCAGGACATATTGCTGATACAAGCGTTATGCTTTCACAAGGTTCTGAGGAACAAGCAAGTTCAACAGAAGAAGTAACCTCAGCGATAACACAAATGGCAACTCAAGTAGAACAGAATGCAGCAAACGCAACACAGGCAGATGATTTAAGTTCTACTGCTAAAGAAAATGCAGTAAAAGGAAATGAACAAATGACTAAAATGCTTGATGCAATGCATGATATTAATGAATCATCATCAAACATTTCTAGAATAATTAAAGTAATTGACGACATTGCATTCCAAACAAATATATTAGCATTAAATGCTGCAGTCGAAGCTGCAAGAGCAGGTCAGCATGGTAAAGGTTTTGCGGTTGTTGCTGACGAAGTTAGAAATCTTGCACAAAAGAGTTCAGAGGCTGCAAAAGAGACAACTGCCCTAATAGAAAATTCGATTGAAAAAGTAAACTTAGGAACTAATATTGCTAACAGTACAGAGGGAGCCTTGAGAGAAATTGTTTCGAGCATAACAAAATCAACGGAATTGGTAAGTGAGATTGCATCTGCTTCAAACGAGCAGGCAAGTGCAATTGCACAGGTAAGCCAGTCTATTGAACAGGTATCTTATGTAACGCAAACCAACTCTGCAACAGCAGAAGAAATCGCATCTGGAAGCGAAGAACTTTCTAGTCAGGCTGAACTCCTTAAGGAAATGGTTAATAAATTCAAACTTGTTGATGATAATTACCAAAAACGTTAAAATCAAAAAAACATCAAGAAACATAAAGAAGCGGAATGTGTTCAAGCTAAACACATTCCGCTTTTTCTTTTAAACAAAAGGTTTCTAAATTTTATTTTGAACTGGTATGAAATTGTGCAGGGGGTAATGGCGTAGTTCTGTTGCAAAAATATTAATCAATATCTACAGAACTATCTATTTGATATTAAAATTATATACAAAGTAAAAAAAGATAGTAGACACAAAAAGTCTACTATCTTTTGCCACTCTAGGATTTGACAGGTGGCTTACTCGTTTTTTGTTCAATCTATTTCTTTAGTCGTTTTCAAAACCGGTATTTTTAATGTTAAAATCCTCTAAATAGGTACTATTTGAATATATATCGGTTTCATAACCTCTTTGATTTGTATTTTTTAGTTTAAACTTACCAATTATTTCTTTTAACATTTGAGCTTGTCCAGATAATTCTTCACTTGCAGCTGCACTTTCCTCTGCTGTTGCACTGTTAGTTTGAACAACGTCAGAAATTTGGCTTATACCGATATTTACTTGAGCAATAGCTTGTGCTTGTTCAGCACTTGCATCTGCGATATCCTGTATAACTTCTGCTGACTGTTGAGAGCCTGAAACAACATCTTCCAAGGCTTTTGCTGTTTCTGAAACGATTTTGGACCCATTATTGATTGCCACAAGTGCACTAGCTATAAGCGTAGCTGTACTCTTGGCACTTTCAGCTGATTTACCTGCAAGGTTGCGAACTTCCTCAGCCACAACTGCAAATCCTTTTCCAGCAACACCCGCACGAGCAGCCTCAACAGCAGCATTAAGTGCAAGGATATTGGTTTGAAAAGCAATGTCATCGATGTTTTTAATAATCTTACCAATTTCGTTGGATGTATTACTAATTTCGTTCATAGCACCTATCATTTTATTCATTTGTTCCTGACTTTGATTTGTAGCAATACCTGATTCTATAGAAATTTGCTTTGCTCTTTCAGCGTTTTGTGCTGTTTCTTTTATCTGAGAAGCAATATTGTTAATTGTTGATGAGAGTTCCTCAACTGAACTTGCCTGCTCGGTTGCACCTTGTGAAAGTGATTGTGCAGCACTAGATACCTGCATGGCACCTTCGTATACTTGTTCAGCAGACATATTCATTTCAGAGAAAATTAAATTAAGAGAATTAATAATTTGGTTCAGATTATGCTTGATTTCCTCAAAGTCACCAATATATTCTCTATCTACAGTAAGCTCAAGGTTACCAGAAGAGAGTTGAGTCAAAACTTCAGAAATTTCTCCAATATAGCTATTTAAAGTTGCAGATGTATTTTCATAAATTTCAGAAAGTCTGCCGATTTCATCGTTAGTGTAGTTTGTGGATTTTTCAGTTGAAAGCTTGCCAGCACCTAAAGCTTGAACTTTTGATACAAGTCCGTTAATTGGAGAAAGTGCTTTTTTAAGACTAATGAAACAGAAGATTCCAAGAATAATTATACCGCCTGCTGAAACAAGTGCAACAATTAAAATAATTTTATACACTGATGAAAGTGCTTCTGATTGGTCGATTGCAAATGCGCTTGACCATGTTTTTTCAATACCATCGACTTTTATAGGAGTGTGGAAAATCCAATTTTTTGCGTTGTTATTATTCTTGTCTGTGTCAACAACCATAACAGAAGAGTTATTCTTTAGTGATTCAGATATTTTTCTATCACTTTCGTTTTCTACTTTAAAAGCAGTACCAACATTATCTGATTTAGCAGAATCGGCAACATATGTACCTTCTTCAGTAAGAATATAACTATAAGCTGTTTTATATCCACCCATGTCATATTTAAGATTATTAATAGTATCGGCTAAAATATCACAGTTAGCTACACCGATAAGTTCTCCGTTTTCATCGAAAATAGGACTACTTACTGTAATCAACCATACTGTTTCACCTGTTGTAAGTTTATATGAATATGGTTCTGTGATATGAGGGGCTTGAAGCTTTTTAGTTGTTGCATAATATTCACCAGTAGAATAAGTTGAATAGTCATTAAGAACTTCTATGCCCGTTGTGGTTCCGTTACGAAATACATAATATGACAATCCGTCAGGAGTGTCAGCAAAATATTTGTTGGGTTCAAACGCATAGTATGCAGAAAAAATCTTTTCATTTTTTAGTACTCCCTGTAAAGAATTGCGAATAAGACCATCTGCTGTTTGTCTATCAAGTGTGCGATAACGACCAACTTCATCAGCAAGAGATGCTGCGAAAGTTTGCATAGTCATAAGGTATTCTTTTACCGTATTAGAGTTAATAGTTG
>Ga0209639_1001709_pt1 | contig 20199 bp, 15 predicted proteins | sample EPASupsiteHSE605_FD_187268 | JGI IMG/M metagenome (GOLD analysis project Ga0209639, IMG submission 187268) | Bioremediated contaminated groundwater from EPA Superfund site, New Mexico - Sample HSE6-05 (SPAdes) (version 2) | ecosystem: Environmental > Aquatic > Deep subsurface > Groundwater >...
CCTTCGCCGGTCGGAAGGTCCGAATATAGCAACCAAGGGAACCTTTTGTGTAGCGGCAATATGTATCGGGCCACTATCCCCACTAACAAATACGGCACAACGTTTGATTAGCGCGGCCAGCTGTAACAGTGTGGTTTTACCGGTAGCTAAAATCGGCGTACCTAACATGCGTTTTAATATCTCTGCTTCTAGCGGAATATCCATAGCTCCCCCAAAAAGAACAACCTTCTGACCATGCTTGATATAATGATCAGCCACACTAGCAAATCCCTCTGGGTGCCAACGTTTTGTTGGCCAACTGCCCCCTATATTTATGCCAATCAATGTATCACCAGGACCAACCGAATTCTGGTGATAGAAGGCATCGGCAAATCTTTGCTCCTTTTCAACGCCTTCCATTTCGACACCTAAATGCGATAATTCTGATATGCCTAATTGATTAAGTATATCTAGATACATATCTACAATCTGAATTTCCGGTTGTTGCTTAAATTTTAGCACTTGATCAAACAACCACCCAAATATTTTAGCTGACCCACCCACTTTATATTTCGCACCACTAAAAGCCGCCAAAAATGAGCATCTCTCGTTTGGGTGTAAATTAATAACTACATCAAACTGATATGATCTTAAATGTTTACTATATCTCCATAATGCAATTACGCTGTTATCTGCTCCTTTTTTGTCAATAGTTAACAGTTGGTCAATGTTTGGATTATATCGTACAACATCTGCTGTCTTTTGATCCACTAGCAGTGAAATTTCAGCCTGCAGCGCATGCTTTCGTAATACATGCAAAAAAGGTGTCATAAATACGATATCGCCAATATGCATTAAATTGGTAACAAGGACCTTTTTTGCAACAGCTAATTCTCGAACCATCAGTTCATCTTTCTCCTCATCTAGAAGCCTAGTGGTTTCTTCTATATCTAATATGTTTGCATCGATCCCTTTTATCTTTTCGCTAAAATATTCCTTTACCCTTTGCTTATCATTTAAAAAAACTAGATTTAAACCACCTTGTTGGCTCTATTCATGTATTTTATATTGCAATATGCTATAATTATTTTAAGTTAAATATTTCCACGTTACCATAAAGGTTTTCAAACACTTTTTTCAAGGAGGACTACACTAATGAGAATACTTATACTGATGATAGCTTTCATTATGTCGCTATTTTCCGTAGGGCTTGCTAGTACCGGACCAGACAGGGATACGCTTTTTCAGGGATCAACTATTGAAGCTCTTCTAGCCGGCAATTATGACGGCGTGGATACCGTGAAAATGACCAAAAGAAAAGGTACTTTAGGTCTGGGCACTTTTGCTAAACTGGATGGAGAAATGATTGTAGTAGACGGAAAGGTTTACAAGGTTGCCAAAAATGGGGAAGTGACTTTGCAAGGAGATAATGTGCAAACCCCTTTTTATGCGGTTACTTTTTTTGATACCGATATATCCAAAACAATCAAAGGCTCCGATATTAACTTAACTAAGTTAAAGCAAGAAATTGATACTCTGCGCTCACGCAACGATTTACCTTATGCAATTATGATAAAAGGTACATTCAAATCGATAAAATTGCGTAGTGTGGGACCATATGAGCAACCATATCCTTTACTTTCCGATGCGATAAAGGAGCAAAACGTATTTGAGTATTCGGACATATCCGGCAGATTAGTTGGTTTTTGGATGCCCTCTTATATGGGAAATACTAACGCTACCGGGTATCATCTGCATTTTATTTCCGATGATTTTAAAAAAGGCGGGCATGTGCTGGATCTTATGATTGAAGAAGGGCTAATAAACCTAGATGAGACTGGAAAGATGCAAATAACATTTTCCCCCTATAATACTAAGCCGCTAGAAAAACCAGATAAGTATCAATGATTAAATGAAAACAGTATATCAATAATAAAATTAATTAAGCCCAAGCGAGTATTAGTTTGTTTATTCCGATAGCTAACCTTCCAACGTCAGTAGTTTTCTGATGTCAGTACTAACCAGCAGCGGTATGTTGCTGGTTAGTTTCTCGATAGGCCAATCCAATCATTTGAGTGACAGCAGTTTCGCTACTACTTGATCATCAAACCTTTGCCTATTGGTGTTAATCCTCTCCGCCCGGTTACCCCTTGGAAAACTTTACTCCACCTGAATTAAGAATAATTGCGTTACCTTCTCCTATCTTCATCGTTATTGTAAACCATCCGCTGCAAGTAGCCAAATATCACGGAGCAGCCTTTGGTTTTAACCAGCATCTAGATCCCTTTGAATTAATGCCGAGTATCATGATCTACCGCGAATATGGCGAAGTTAGTGTATTAGTAAAACATAATAAGAAATATTACCAAATCCATCTGCAGCAACCCTTCGGCAATGGCAAAGACAAGATTTGGACCATCGACAGTGTAAAAGAAACAACAGTTAACGACGGTGAGGTATCTAACCCTACGATCCCCGCTTCCGGCACCTTATATAGTAATGATCTTGTGCAAAATTGGTCCTGGTCAAAAGGCAGCTTACCCCGCGACATGGCATTTACGTCGGTTATAGATCTAAACGCTCAACGTGCCAAGGACGACCGTTTCCGCAATGATATCTGGGATACAATTTCTTCATATGACCACGAGAACAATGTTCTGCTATTAGCCTCTTTAGGTGCCATGCCTACGGGCGGATATGACATCGGCGTTAGTAATGTGTCGGTACATGGCCGGAACGTAACCGTACAAGTTTCATTTAAAAGTCCATCCCCTGGTAAAAACGTGACCATGGCAACCACGTACCCCTTCGATGTAGTGCTTATCCCGAAAAACAAACTTTTACTCGATCAACAATTTACTTTTAAGTTCGTAGATAAAAATGGCAAGTTGCTTACTACGGTAAAAGCTACTGTAAAATAGGAAAAAAGGATCCCCATCTGTGAACTACTCAAAAAAAACGTGAAGTTTATGCGACTGTCACCTTATTTCTCCCATTTTGTTTAGCTGCATACAGTGCTCTGTCAGCTTCCTCAATCATCTCGCTCATTGTTGTCCCCATTGCCATAGATAAGGATACAACTCCCATACTCACTGTCAATCGTTTAAAAATAGATGCACTATGGGGAATGTTTTTATTGTATATATCATAACAGATAGATTCCGCAATTTTAGTAGCCCCATCCAGGCTTGTTTCTGGTAATAGAACGATAAATTCTTCGCCCCCATATCTACCTACGAAATCAGTCTTTCTCCGTAGATTTGAAGTAAGAACTTCAACAATTTTCTTTAAACATTCATCCCCTTTTGGGTGTCCATAGGTGTCATTATAAAGTTTGAAAAAATCTATATCGATCATAATTAGCGATAATGCCCTTTTTTGCCCCCAAGCCTGTGCCCATTCACGTTGGCAAATTTGATCAACTTTTCTTCTGTTGGCAATATTAGTTAGCGGATCTAATTCCGCTAAATGATGTAGCTCTTCATTCTGCTTTCGGATAACACTTCTATATCGATACTGTCCGATTTGCGAATTATAAGTCGTATGAGCAATCACAATTGCAAACAATGTTACCGCTGAAATGTTGACTAGGGTTCCTTCTTGAATAATGGTAGCCTGTGGCCTTGTCATCATTGTATAGACCACAAACATAAAACCCGGCAATGAAATTACAAACATTCCCAACATAGAAAAATATAAAAATGAACCGGTAAGCAAGACATTGATAATATAAAGGTATATATACCCCCTGCCCGCCGAATAAACAGCTGTAATAATACCCGAGAAAATCAAACTTAAAGTTGCAGCTCCCCAAAACAAAACTTTGTGCTTAATTTTAATCTCTTCAATTTGCGGTTTTCCTACCAGCATAAAATAAGCTACAGCCACCATAATCCATAGCAACCTAAAGATTATTTCGCTGGTTAAAAGCTTAGCCATTCCCTGATTGCCAAGGCTCAACAAAATAATAGTCAAATTGACAAGTGAACCCACTACGGCAATTATTTTTAGCCTTCCTATATTCTCTATGAGCATTTCATTTTTAAAATTAGCAATTTCTGCTGGACCAAGCATCAGATAAGGAAAAAATATCAACCTCAAATTATTAATGATTGTTCTTTTCATTAAGTGCTACACCTTATCCCTTTTGTAATCAATGCCATTACTGTAAAATAGCCACTATTGATTGTAATATTTAACTTTCTCCGGTTAATATGAGGTATCCTGCTGGTTAATATCAATAAATACAATTTTCAGATGGAAATATCGCAAACGACAAAATTACCCATTCACCTCAACTGGAACACCCTGATATATTACTACCTCAAATAAAATTGTCTAATTTATTTTGACGCAATAAACCCCTGCCATCTTTTGCAGGGGTTTATTGTAATTATTTTTGAGACATTTTGTCGATACGCTACGTGTTTTTTTCTTTAATCCTTTCACGTGGATCCTGCAGGATCGCATAATCCGTTCTGATAATATTTCTTTTTAATTTAGGCTCCATTCTTTAAAAATCCTCATTTATAAAGGTCCTGCATACTGCGTGAATTCCAGAAAAAACTGATCCGATCAAATCTCCAATTAAATCAAGGTCTGTATCTAGCAAACTAGGTTGGCTGCGCAGTATTGGATGGGAAACAGTATCAGTAATAAATTCCAGGACTTCATAAAACGCTCCTATACTAAGCCCCAAGCATATAACAAGTACAAATTTAAAGGATCTCTTAACGGGATTATTGAGCAATTGAACAATTAAAATATATGTAAGTAGCGAAAAGGCATAAGTTCCAAATACATGCAACAGTTTATCAAAAATGAACGATTTCGAGTAAAGATTAAAATAATAACCAAATAAACCGTCACTAACTAGTGTAAGCACCACTATTGCTCTAACATAGTTATTCATGCATAATCCGTATTTAAGCTCTAAAAATGTATAGCCGATCCAAAAAGCAGTTGTTACCGCTACACTACGAATATAGTCCAAGTAGCCTTTCTCCGCTAGTCCGATCATGAGTAAAAATTGCACAATCAAAAAAAATATTGTGATGCTAACCATATTCCATTTATCATCACTCAAAGCAAACGCCTACCTCTGGTCTAGAAATTATATAAGGGGGTTCATAACCCTCCAATTAATTTCTTATTATACCCAGAAGCACTCCATCATATAAAACCGTCTCTTATCGGGGTAGCCAGAACCCCTATTGTTCTTCTTATCAGTGGATTTTCTTTGGGTCATTTGATGCACCCTCATTTTTGGAGCAAACAATGTTCAATATTCTCTTGATATGCTCTGGGTTACTCATATCGAGCACCGGTATTCCATCGAGATGCGCTGCGTAATCTTTTGATGGACGGTCACGGATTTCGGTCAGCGTTTTCAAAACATCCTCAAGACGTTTCTCGTCAATTTGGTCTAGAATTTCGTGACAGGTTTTGCGTATCATGTGTAATCATCTCCTTAGAATGTATATCAATGGTATGACTGAAAAGTAAGCCTCTGTGGAACAATACAGTCCTAGATAATTTGCCATTAGGCAGTTTTGTCCTCATAATTAACACCATTCGAAGTCACACATCTAATTCCTTCTTATTCAACAAAATTCGCCGGCGATACGCACAGGAATTAACAGGGCTCAAGGAGCAGCCAAAGTCTGCTAATTGAGCCCTTTCTGACACAAACTTCCAATTGACTCTCCACGAACCGTCCGGAAACACGTAACCTCATTTAAGGAGTGGACAGTGGCAGCGAAAGCAAGTATCCTCCCGTATGTCGTTCAAGCTGGCGCAGGAGTTGCAAAAGATAATGGCATCCTTGGATTTGTCGTATTTTTCATAGGAATTCAAACCCTTGTGATGACGAACCCGATCGCCAATTTGGTAGTAGTTGAACACGGTATCATCGTCATCCGCGCTGCTCGTATGTATCTTACCACTGTCACTGCGTATGCAAACAGTATACAAAGTATACTGCTCCCAATAATAATCGTTGTCGGAGTGCCGCTTTCGTCTTTTTTGCTCAATTTTTTTGTCAATCACCACACCATCCCAGGTGCTACTCCTATTGATACCCGCAATTTGGAACATGGCAATAGCGATAAACATCCCGCCGATGCCCAGCCCGATAAACAATGCCTCGGGATTATCCATCTCCGAACTGGTCTCACCATAGATAAAGAAACTCACTACAACAATCAGTGCTAAGATAAATGCGAACATCAACGCCCAATGCTTCGTGTTTTTTATATATCTTGCAAAGGCCGGATCATTGATGCGGGATGAAAAGCCGATTAAATTTTCCTGGACGTCTGCGGTATTGTTTACCAAATCCCCTATCGCACTCCCGCACTCGGTGCAAAACTTGATATTTTCAGATGAATCCGCTCCACAATGTGAACAACGCATAAACCCACTCCTCGTATCCCATTATTGCTGTTTATACTGTCGATCCGCCTTTATATCTTCCTAGCGTCCTCCATAGCCTTTGCATCTGAGAAAAATCCAACAGAAAGCGACGAAATGCTTTCCAGCGCACGAAGTCTTCATCAGCATTCACCCTACCATCGTTTTTAGATTGGCGTACCGCATCTGGTACAAAATTTCTTGCCCGCACCAATTTCATGGCCACACTGCACACAAAACTTGTCCGGTCTGACTGCAGGTGAAGATTGTACAGGCGGAACATCTCGCGTTGCTTGGTGTAAGCTTTCCTTCCATTGTTGCAGGGTTTTTAGAAGTTCCGCCCGGGAACTGGCCTGGTGATGAACACGATACACAGCCCCATCCCCCGCTTCAAAAGAAAACAGATGATTGGCAAAGGCCGTCGAAGCCATAAATACTTGAGAAAGCGCTCTTTCCTCTCCATTAATAAGTGCAGACGCCTGCCATCCTACCGAACCCATCCAGGTCATCAAGAATTCCGTCCCCATGGTTTTAGCAAGCTTATCCATGGTTAGCATTGTTGTATCTTTACTCTTCATGAAGCCGTATTCTTCAATTTTTTTTAAATGTTCGGGTTTCAAGGAAATACTAGCATTTTTCAGCCCCGGAGTCAGCTCAAACAGGCTGGGCAACAGCCAACGGACATCAGCACTAGCCAGAGCCTTTTTCAATAGTTGCACATAATCCTGCATGCTTATGGTCGTATCGACCATCATCCGGTAATCTAGCATGCTTTCCAGATAGGCGCGTCGATAAATATCCACACAGTGTAGGGCACAAACTAGGGTTTCCATGTCCTCCTTGTCCGCAAATAGCTGGGCATAATCTTCGTTTCCTTCAGTACTATATATGTCAGTCCACCACTGCAGATAAGTTTGCCAATCAGCGAAATATAGGTTCACAAGCTCCCCCTGGGAATTTGTAAATTGAGCGAGCACAGATGCATCTTCGACGGATAAGAAAACATAATACACTTCTTCGACAGCGGCACTTCCGCCACTATGATACATAATCTTCAAATCAGGCTCCAATAAGCGCTGGCTTATTTTACTGAAGCTGGGTTTCTCCGCCAAAGTTTTAAACCACTGCGAAGGGTTATTTACCGCAACCTGCTCAGCATTATAACGAAAAGGTGATAGGCTGTTACCCTCTAATCCCGAGTGTCGGAAGACATAGCCCATATCTCCCGGTGCCAGCTTGAAAATTTCAGTGTTAACAGCTGTTCCATGGTTTATTTCCATTTTATGGCCTCCCTTACTTACTCAACTCGTCAAAACATCCACTTTTATAAGTGGGTGTTGCTTCGTTGTTCTTCAGGTGGAGTAGATTTTTCACCTGAAGAACAACGAAGTCTGTCATAGCCAGACGAGTTCACTTGCAGGCAGCTCTGAGAGCCCCAATACGACTTGTTAGTTTATCCACGAAATCACCTGGGGTGTCATAGCCCAGTTCCTGCAAACGAGCTGCGCGGGTAGCAGGGGATAACCCGCGATCATTTACGGCATCAAGGGCTTTTTGCATGTTATCCGGCATATCGGCAATCTTGTAGCCCATATCTTGATAACCCTTTTCCAGGGCCTGGGCTTGAGCCCCAGCCTTTTTTAACTGCTCCATGGCCTCGGTCTGATTACGAATGTCGCCCTTTTCCCAGTAGTGATTAATTTTGTTTTTTTCCATCATGCCCAATCCCTCTGCATCAAGTAAGGTTCCCTCCCCATCGGCAGCCTGAGCTGCAGCAGCTCTATCGGGACGCTGACCATCCAGAATCGAAGTACGCTGGGTACTAAAGTCGCGGGCGCCCTCCGGATGATAAACATCGGTCGGGCTTTCTCCATGCAGTTCTGCCCATTTACGGGCTTGATCAGCACTGGACAGCTTGCTCCAGTCTTCGGCTGGAAACTTTTTAACCGCATCGTCGGGATTAAATCCGGTATGTTTGGCATAGGACTCAAAGTAAACATCTTCCCACTCACTCCAGGGGACCTCTACCCACTCCGTTCCATTGGGACCATTCAATTTACGCAAGGCGATAATATCATTGTCCGTATTTACATCCCATGGGTGGTATTCTTTGCCGGGGGTGCGTACCGTTTCGACTCGAATTTCCGCTCCGCCATATTTAACAGATAGCGATCCCTGGACATCTTTATAGGAAGGCTGATAAACATGATTATTTAATACATTATTGAACTCCGTTTGTACCTGGCGGGCACCGCCTGTTCCCAACTCAGCCCCCAGTCCATCCACATCATTAATATCTTTTAAAGTTCTCATGGAGGCCGGATCAGCTTTCATGTCCAGTGCATCTTTTACACTTAAAGGTTCACTTCGCTGCACCTTATCCGGCAGCTCCCAGGCCTTTTCCTCCGCCTTAATCCGGTATTCATCATAAGCGACCTGCTCCTTGATCAGTTCCTGTTGTTTGGCCGGTCGCAGTTTATCAAAATCCTCCATCGTCTCTTGTATCGATTTTTTAGCCTTGGCAACCTCACCACTGACTCCTGAGTTCACTTTATCTGCTGCACGGGCAGCGTCATCAGATGCTTCGGAAGCAGCCTTTCCTGCTGTTCCTGCTACCTCATCACCGCCGTCTGACGCCGCTTTACCGGCTGCACGGGCAGTATCATCGGAGGTGCCGGACGCAGCCTTGCCTGCTGCACCTGCCACATCCTCCCCGGTTCCGCTGAAGCCCTTTTGGGCACCACGGGTTATCTGATCCGTTCCTGCCGCCATTGCATCTGCCGTCTTTTCCGTCAACTGTTTGTTAATCTGCTCGATTGTCTCAGCAGCACTCTCCTTAGAAACCATTCCCAGAGCGGCACTGGCTGCCTGGTTGGCTTTGGTAATCTTCAATACCCCATTTTCAATCGCATCAGCTACCTTATTGGTCAAAACGGGGTATCTGCGGGCCATTTCGTCAAAGCCAAGTTTGCCGGCCGCCTCAAAGTATCTGGATATACTTTCTTCCATTACGACCATACCTATTGCTCTGGCCGTAGCCCGGAAACCGGATCCATTATTATCAATACCCTCTTTAACCCTACTTAAGGCTTCCGCTACAGTCATAATGTATTCGGAAGCACCCCCAGTAGCAGCCCCGATAGCCGTCCTGGCTCCTATACCAACCCATGAGATATTCCCTTCTGCATCCTGACCGGTTACCACATTCCTGACCGTTTCTGCGTTGGCCTTTAATGCCGAGTCAAGATCCTCGTACCAGGGTTTTTCCTCCCAGCGATTACCGGTATCAGTTGCCGAATCTCCTTTAATCCTGCTGTCGATAACGTTATTGATACGATCCATTTTATCCCGGTCAGCCTCTTTACCCGCCAGCATATCATCCTTGAGATCCTGTATGGCCTTATCTACATCTCCGGGACCGCCTTTTTCACCAATACCATATTTGTCTGCCGTCTTCTCCATTTGTTCTAATTTTTTCCAATCGTTCATCGCTTCATCAATAGCTTTGCTGTTGGCATCAGTCCGCTTACTCATTTTATCGATATCTTCCGCAGAGCGGCGTCTATCTTCGGCTATATCATCCTGCCATTTCTGAAATCTATCAGGATCAACGGTATTGCCGTTTTCCGTATTCTTCCACGTTCCGGTTTTACCATCATACTCTATTTCCGTGCTGCGACCATCAGTCGATCCTACCAGAACCTTTTTTTCACCATCGCGGGGAAAACCGTCAGGAGCTGTGACTTCTCCTGTTTGGGTAGGTGCGTTTGTTGGTTCTTGCCCTTGAGTAGACGGCATCTTCACTGCCTTATCACCTGGTTTAGGTATGGTCTCTCCCGGTTTTTGTTCAACCGGCCCAGGCGCTCCATCCTGACCCGCCGACGGTGTTTTATTTACTCCATGATGTTTCAAAGTATTCATCGGATCTTCCGGTCCAATAATCCCAGAATCGCTTTCCGGCGTGGTCGGTTTAGCTGTTGGTGTATCAGTCGCCCACGGTTTGGCACCATACTTTTCAAGGGTTCTGGGATAAGGCTCTCCAAGTGGAGGTTTAGTGGGCTTCCATTCCCCGATGACTACCGGCCCGCCATCAAAGGGGTTGCGAGTATCAACATTGAAGGGGCTGTCACCTTCAGTGGGGTTTTCACTCCAGTGTCTGCCCTCACGGTTGTAGCCATCGCTGTTATAACCGCTCCAATGATAGCCATCTTTGCTGTAGCCCTGACGGTTAAATCCCCATGGGTCGTAACCGCCGCGACTATAGCCTTCATAATTGAAGCCTTCCCGGTCATAACCATCCTTATCAAAGCCATCTTTGTTAAAGCCCTGTTTATCATAACCGTATTCATCATAGCCGTCGTGCTGTTTACCTTCTTTGTCAAACCCTTCCCGATTATAACCTGCCTTATTGTAACCAGCCTGATCATAACCTTCCCGGTCAAAGCCTGCTTTGTCGAGGCCATTGCGTCCAAAGCCGTCTTTATCCCAACCATCACGGTTATAGCCGTTCTTATCATAACCCTGTTCATCGTATGCCGCGGCAGTGGTTGATACACTAGAGGCTTCCTTTGAGACTACAGCACCCTCACCAACAATCAAATCCTTGCCTGATTCGAGCTTCTCCAGTTCACTGGTGTCGATAGATATCCCCGCATCCTTAGAGACTGAAGCTGGGAGACTAATGCCCGCTTCATCAGCCTTATCTATGATAAGTCCCGATCCTGCTATAGCTTTTGTAGCTTCAGTGATATTGCCTACCGTAAGTGGCTTTTGACCTTTGAACATGTCCACAGTATCTATAAAACCATCGATAGGAGCAGGTGGGGCATTGGGATAATCGTCCTGCCGGCCAATATCGATCTCCGGTTCACGTCGTCTTCTGCCTAATTGCGTAACATCCGGGGTTACACTGGTCCGAGCAGTACCTCCCATCGGGGAACTTCCTCCGCCTAATGGTGATCCGCCACCAGTTGGTGCTAATGGTGTCCCGCCGGGAGGTGCAAATCCACCCCCGCCTAATCCGGCCAGGGCTCCCATTCCAGTAGCAATCAAACCGGGTATAACCACACCAACTACGGCTTCTGTTATATTGGCTGGACCGGGAATGTTTCCTACTGAACCAACCCCGGCCTGGCTTTCCGTTTGGCTGTTTCCACCTGTTTTGCCAGATCCGCCCGGAGTAGCAGTCAAATCCTTAATCGAGCCGCTGGTAATCTCGAAGTGCGGTGTCGCATGGACTTGACCCATGCCTCTGCCCCCGGATTCGGCATTTGCCGACCAGGTAGACGGATCGGAATCCACTACGGTATATGTACCGGCAGGAAGAACCACGTTCGGGGATACTTCCCAGTTGGCATTAGGCACCCCTCCCATACCCGGAGTGCCGCTTGCCTGCCATGGTCCATAAATTTTGCCATTCTGATCCCGCACAGCTATCGTACCTAATTTTGCTCCTTTGCCCTTGTTCCAATGATAATTTCGGATGTAAGTAAGCAAATGTGGTCCATTTAAACTGAAAGTGGTAGGAGCAGTCGGTCCATTTTGCACCCCGGCAATATTGTCGGTATTGGATACAGCTACCGGCTTATCTAACGCTTTCCCTGTCACAACAGCTGCGCTGGCAGGAACTAATTCCTTATCTGCAACCGATGCCCCATCAATCTTAGGTGCCGGCTGCTTTAAGAGGCCATTGCGTTCCAGTCCATCCAGCAAGGATTGCGCCAATCTTTTGGCGGTCTGCATATCACTGGCAATACTATTGCCTGATTTATATATTTCAACCGTTATTAAATAATCGGGCAGCTTCACCGTGAGACCAATACCGTTAGACATCTGGTATTCACGTACTTCGCCGCCCATCATGGGCGTAGTTTTGACTCCTGTTTGACCGGCTACGTCAACTACACGAGCAAGTAACGCCTTCATTCCGGCAGGATCGACCGGGCCCACAACACTCAAAGCGCCATAACCAGCGCCCAGATCTCCCATTGCTAAATGCATTTTTATATTGAGCCCTGTCACATCCTCCGTTCCAAAGTCAAACTTTGGGGAACCAAGGTTAACCGCAACCTCGGTAACCACATCCCCGATACCGGCTGCCATAGCAATGGACATAGAAATAGCGAGCATTACTAATAAAACAGCAGTATAAATTGCCATTTTATTAGTAATGTATCTTCCCCCATGCTTGGACCCTTTTTTCAGTGGCGCTCTTAACAATTACGTCACCTCCATATTCATCACTTTCCTATGGCAATATGCCCACTAAAAGCATCCACAGGGTTGAAATAATAAAAGATAGCAAAGTGGGTAATAAAATATTTTTAATTCCCTGTGCGCCGGCTTTCATTACTTCCATCCCGGCCGAAGCGCCTGCCGTCATAATGGCTGCCGAGGCAAAAGGCATTACTGCATCCCAGCCTAATAGTACATTGGCCAGAACTGCGAGGACCGCAAAGGGAATCATGAAAGTCATGCCTTGGCTTACCGCTGACTGAGCAAACTGTCCCCCGGTTTGGGCGCATAAATCAGGGTTAAATTTATTAAATGCCCATGTAATTAACTGGATGGCTAAGACTGCAAATGAAAAAGCGGCGAAAACAGACAGGCCCATAGAGACTATGCCAATAGTCGGCTTGTTTATCGCCACAAGAACTCCGAAGGTCATAAAACACAAATATGCAGGCATAAATTTGACCCTATTCCCTTTTAGTTCTTGGCGGTACCCCAGTTTTCCCAAATGTTCCACCCCCATGTTTTAAACTCCAAACCGCCCTAAAAAGGCCCATCCAAACAAAAGAATGGCGCCGCAGAGTGTAGATACAACTATGCTAAATCCTATCCGCTCACCTGACATCTGCCGCACCGTCATAATCGTAGGACGCAGCGCCCATAATACACCGGTCACTCCAAAAGCAACCGCCGTCTTCCATCCCAAAGCCAACGAAAAAACAAGACCTACCAAGACATAAACCAGGGTAGCTGAATAACCCAGAGCAAAAGCAGATATCGCCCATTCTACGTTATAGGCACGCTCAGAACCTTGTGAAAGCGCCCAAGACATTACCGCAATAAGAGCTACTCCGGCCGTTCCATAGCAAAGACCCAACATACTAATTAGTACTACCGTGGAAATCTCAATCTGCCCCGCACGCAACATATCAAGCCCAGTTTGTAAAAAAAACAAGCTGAAGGCCAAGCCGGAAACAGACAGTGAAAAAGGCCAGGGGACTTTACTCATTTGCCTCTTTACCACGTCTCCCGGATTCAAGATCATATTTAACGCCGTTTTCCAACGGGGCGGTTCGTTCTGTACAAGCATATTCATATCCCTCCATATCCCTCCTTTGTTTTTTTATAATCAGTTTAGCTAATTTTATTATAATAATTAATGTAGAACTGCCACATCACCCCTCTGGGGTGATTTAACTTGAAAGGGCTGCATGCTCTCCCATGAATGGAGATGTCGTTCGTTGACTCATTTTGGTTCATATTGTAAAATTACTTTACACAGGGAGGAATGTGAAATGTCTATTAGAGTGTTGAACGATTTCAAAGCTGCGGTTTGTTCGGTTTATCCATCGGTTGATCCCAGGAGAACCGCTTGCTTAAACTTGTTCCCTGTGATTCAAAGATTAACCCTGACCGTCGGATTTGGGATGGCTATTGCATGGTTGTGGCTTACTTTTTTAAATGGTCCGTTAATTTATGTTATTGCCCATTCCTATTCCAATACGCAAGCCTTAATTCTGATTTTCTTAATCTCACACGCCCTGGCTTACTGGAGTGTGAGTAAAATATGTGCGCATAAAGCCCTGCAGCATAATTTATTTGCCCTTTGCAGTGCCAGTGCCGCCGCTATGGCGATAACGCCCTTATTACTCAAGCTTTGGCCGGAGTTCTTACCGTATGGGGTCTCCCATCTCGCTGCAGGTTTGACCATTGTGATGGCGGCTTTTGGGGCAACTGTGCTTATTAGCTGCTGGGGTTTGGTATTCAGCGCTTACACGGCTGAAAAAATCGCTTTATTGTACGGAATATCCATTGTTATTGCCACGATAATTCTATTGGCTGGAAACCAATTGACCAGCATATATCAGTTTGTCTTGGCTTCTGTGATACCACTGGCTTCGCTGTTATTGCTGTGGGGTCATCTACCAACTTCCCGCAATGTCACTTACGAAGAGCATCGGAATTTTCCCAACCCCATTCCGCTTAAACTCATTGCTCTACTCATTCTGTTTTACACTGTTGGGGGCTTGATGCATAAACTGGTCTACCTGAGCGCCCCGGCCGGCCGGGAGCTGTTCTGGGTGACGAATATAATCTATAGCGTAGTGACTCTTGGCGCGGGCCTGTATATCTTCTTTTTTCCCAATCTTGATTTGCGCATGTTGTACCGCCCGGTTCTTCCTCTTATATTTGCAGGATTTGTACTGTTCCCAGTTCTCATGAACACAGGTAATAATCTTCACTATATCCTGTTGCAATCCGGATTTGCACTATTTGATCTCTACACCTGGGTTCTCTTTGTTTATCTAGCCTCCCGCCATAGGCAACCCCTTTATGTTATTAGCTGCGGTATGTTTTTTTTAACTTTCGCCCTCTTTGTCAGCGACTTTTCACTGACGATCATTCTATCATTTATTTCTTTATCAGCATCCAAAGTAAAATTCATCTCCTTTGTGGCTGCCGCCATACTATTGCTTGGTTCCTTCGTGTTTCAGGATGAAGCGGAAACCTTCGGCGGTTGGACATATGATGAAGGAGACACTGCCCCACCACAAGAAAATACCATTGTGACTCCAGTTGGTCCAGAACTCACCCCTGCTCAACCGCTGCTGATTGCCACAGAAAAAGTGACCCAAGGGCAGATTACGGCTTACCTTCAACAATGCCAATTAACCCCCCGGGAACAGGAAGTTGTTCGGCATCTTTTGACAGGGCGCAACAATCCTTATATCCGTAGCGAATTAAACATATCGGACAACACTCTGAAAACCCATTTGCGAAATATATACCGTAAAATGGAATTAGCCAACCGTCAAGAACTGTTAGACCGCGTTCATGACGTGTTGGCTAATCAATCGGGATAATATTTTAACAGTACCTCGTCCCAATGTGCAGTAGAATGCAACGGACTATAGTGACTTTCCTACCTAAATACACTTAATTCCATAGTATTCAATCATTTGGAATCCAGTCTGATCTATTTCAGACTTCCCTACCACATACCTTTCGACATCCCAGCTATTTCGTTTGCTTTATTCGATTTTACCGCTTCTAATTTCAGCGCCTCCCCATTCCACTAATGTAAATCCTTTTCGATCAAAAGTAGGAAGTGGTTGTTCAGGTAATTTGTCGGCACTATTCATATTATCCACACCTGAAAACTCCATAAATACCCTAATTATTGTATCTGCTTGAGGCTTCGTTTCAATTACTGAGCTTCCGTCTATGTTGTCGTTAATTCTAAAATGAATAAAACAATTTTTGTAATTACTCATGATAGGCAACCAATAGACTATAAAATCATTTATTTCATTCTCGTTCAGACCGATAATTGCCAGTTTGTTTTGCAGAAACGAAACATAGTCCTCATTTTTTACATAAAATCCAGATTTAAATTGGTAGTGTTCATTATCAAAAGCATAAACACCATCCCAAAATAAATATTTATAATATCGATTGTCCTTTACGTTTAATAAAGTTCCATCAGGCTCCGCAACGACTGTCCAATTATCTGTATATGTTGGGTAAGTATTTAATATCTTCCCTTTAAAGTCATGCATAACTACTATTTCCGATTTTTGCATAGGATAAAGGTAAATTGCCGGTTTCTTTACAATGACCTCTGGCTCTAAAATAATTTCGAGCTTTTCATCTTTTATGTCCTTTATCTTAATAATTTTGTTACCATAAGCAGAAACAAATTCAATGTATGCATAATTCTTTAATTCGGTTTCAGAAATAGTAACCTCAAAACTTGATTTTTTTGAATCAAGTTTTAACTCGCCTGTAGAACCTAGCTCTCTCTCTTTTAGTAGGTAAATCTGATAATTTTCACATTTGACCAAATCATATAAAGGTCCAGTATATTGATACACAAGGACTTCGCCCATGATTTTTTTCTCTTGCAATGACTGTTGAGCGATCTCCTTATCGCGATTATCGACATTAGTGCAGACATATGGTATAGTACTTTCTGAAATACAGACATAGGCACTATTCATCCCCCAGTAGCTACGCGGATAAACCGGATAGAAGGTCATATGATATTTGATGTTTTGCTGCAAAATGTCATAATCGCCGCCCACAATACCCGCTAAATGATACCATGGTCCATTTTTGGACATACCCTCTACGAACAATATCGAATCTATTTTCGACTTATCTCCAACCCAAGCAATTGTATCCACTTTTTCCGGCAAAACAAAGTCTTTAGCGTCCATGGCGAGATACTTTTCTAAATCCACTTTCAATGCAGCCAAAGACTCCTGCAATTCAGACAATCCATTATGATCCTCTTGTTGATTGCGAAACTCTATCCACCGCTGATATCGGTCTATTTCCAAATTTATTGCTGTAATCGTCGCCGATAGGCACATGTTTTTCAACTCGCTCTGTTGAAAAACATCATTACTATCCTCCGCATAACAAGTCGATCCAAAAGATAATGCAAAGAAAACAAGCAACACCACGCATTGCCAAACAACTGATTTTCTCATTTTCTTTCCCTCCTCTAATTTCAATATCATTATTTTTCAGCCTGACAGCCCATATCGGTGTCAAACTATAAATAGGTATATACACGTATCCATAATTATCTAATAATTCAAACGAAAAATTTTGCAATAAGTAATGCTAAAATGTAAATTATTACATTATAAGCTAATTATAACACATCTAGGAAAATAATAGCGAAAAAGCCGGTCAAGGTGATTTCTAATCACCTTGACCGGCTTTTTCGCTATTAAAATTTTGCGTTCACTACCTCGACCATTTATCCTTGGGTTCTTTGACGATTTAATTAGTTTTCTTACCGTCTCAGTATAATTTATTGGTGGCGGAGCGGGTGGGATTTGAACCCACGCAGGCCTCACGACCTCTAACGATTTAGCAAACCGTCCTCTTGAGCCACTTGAGTACCGCTCCATATATTAAATTATAAATGCCAAGCGAGTCGCCTCATTTGGCATTTTACTATCATGGTTGCGGGAGCAGGACTTGAACCTGCGACCTTCGGGTTATGAGCCCGACGAGCTGCCAACTGCTCCATCCCGCGATGAATGGCTCCTCGAGTAGGACTCGAACCTACGACCAATCGGTTAACAGCCGATTGCTCTACCAACTGAGCTATCGAGGAATAATATCATATCAGCGATCATCACTGATAGATGGTGGAGACGAGCGGGATCGAACCGCTGACCCCCTGCTTGCAAGGCAGGTGCTCTCCCAGCTGAGCTACGCCCCCGTATGCGATGTGGGATGCGAGATGTTAGAAGTGGGTTCTTGTTGGAATTTGCAATGCAAATTCCTTTGATTTCTCACATCCAACTTCTAACCTCTCACTTCTTAATTGGTGGGCCTAAGTGGACTCGAACCACTGACCTCACGCTTATCAGGCGTGCGCTCTAACCAACTGAGCTATAGGCCCATACTAGTTATCAGGAATTATTATTTTAGCATCCTACTATCAACTTGTCAAATATTTGGTCGGAGCGACAGGATTTTTTTCAATTTATTATTGTTCGTATCCATTTTGCAGCTCGCAGTTACAAATAAAAAGGAGCCTTTTAGTAAGCTCCCGCGAGTATCCTCATCTATGTTTTTCAAAGATTACGCTATTATCTCAACTTGGGTAGTTTTAAATGCCTCCACCAACGGTGCGGTGTCGATTTCATTGTCTTGATAACCCTGCCGAATGATTTCAAAATAATGTTCACTGGGCATAGCAGGCATCCCTTCATATTGTTTGGCCATCACATAAAGCATGGCGTCTTGCTCGCCGGCATTCGTTGCGACGCTTACTTCCTCTTTTTTGTATAGCGTTGGGTACCCTTCATAGCGATCCAATGCCCGTTCGCAATCTCGGGTGATGGCCCACAGCACGATCGGCACAATTCCTTGGCTGCTTCGTTCCACGTTGGCCACACCAGCTTGTTTACCGCGAAAGGTTAGTTTGTAATCTTGAAGTTCACCTTTGCCAACAACTTTTGCTTTTGGGCAACGGCGCTTCATTTGCTCAAGATTCATATTACTACCATAGGCAGCATAGATTTTCGTTTCCACCACTTTGCTCCTTCCACGTTCTATTTTTAAAAGCACTTAAAATACTTTTTGCAAACATAGCATGCTTACATTTATTTATCTGTCGATAAACCATTTACCTTCATCACAAAACAGATATACCTCTTTCCCGCAAATCCGGCAAGTATAACGCGTTCCCTGTCCTCCATTTTTAAGAGAGGCGGCCTGTCGCACATCTAGTACTCTATCAATATTGTAAACTCGGCCGTTTGTCCATTTTATTGATAGAGGCCGAATATGGCCATCAGGTCCATGCTCTGCAGTTACAGCTATAAATTCTTTGCTCATAAAAAACCCTTCCTACTTAAAAAATGATACTGGGTGGATAATGTGGTCGTCCTTAGGATTGAAGCCGGTCAGCTTTTGATCTTGAAGCATCGAGCAGCGCTGAATACTATAGTAGCCAAATCGTCGTCGAATATCATCCACTGTCCGTTCCAGTATTTCTTTTTCTGTTTTGTCTGTTTCAAACAAGTCTATCTGAAAATGACTTTCCGCCGTTACTAAATCAGATCCACGCACCCCGATACTTCGGATCGGCTTATCCCATCGGTAATTAGCAGCAAATAAATCCATCGCTTTTGAAGCAATGTGGTCCGATAGATAAGTAGGTGCTAAAAGTTTTCCTTGCCGTTCAAATGAAAATAATTCCGTACTGCGAACACTGATTGCTACCGTTTTACATTTTAGTCCATGCCTGCGGAGACGAGCCGCAACGCTCTCTGCCAGCACATATACAATCAACTTTACATCCTCATTATTAACTAAATCCCTAGGCGTTGTTGTGCTGTTGCCGACGCTTTTGATTATACTGTCCTCACCAGACTTACGTACCGGTGCTTCATCGATACCGTTGGCGAAATGCCACAAGGTTTCACCCCATACGCCAAGCAACAGGCGTAATTTAGAGATGTCATGTTTGGCTAGATCGCCAATGGTATTAATAGCTCTAATCTCAAGTTTTTGTTGCGTAGACCGTCCCACATAGAGCAATTCGCCAACTGGTAGCGGCCATACTATCTTCTTAAAATTATCTTCTGTAATAATCGTTGTTGCATCCGGTTTCTTCATGTCGCTGCCAAGCTTGGCAAAAATTTTATTGAATGATACGCCTGCTGAGCCTGTAATGCCCAGTTCTTCCCGTAATCGCCGACGGATGTCTTCAGCGATCAGCTCGCCATCTCCGAATAGTTGAACCGATCCTGTTACATCAAGCCAGACTTCATCAATGCCAAACGACTCGATCAGATCCGTATATTCTGCATAAATTGCCCTGGCCATCCTGGAAAATCTCAGGTACTTACGAAAGTCAGGGGGAACGCATATCAAACCAGGGCATTTCTGCCTAGCCTGCCAAATAGCTTCTCCTGTTTTAACGCCAGCGGCTTTCGCTAAGTAGTTTTTCGCCAGTATAATTCCATGCCTAGCTTCAACGTCTCCACCAACAGCAACCGCCTTTTCTCTGAGCTCTGGCCGATAAAGGCACTCGGCGGATGCATA
>Ga0209639_1001716_pt1 | contig 20124 bp, 17 predicted proteins | sample EPASupsiteHSE605_FD_187268 | JGI IMG/M metagenome (GOLD analysis project Ga0209639, IMG submission 187268) | Bioremediated contaminated groundwater from EPA Superfund site, New Mexico - Sample HSE6-05 (SPAdes) (version 2) | ecosystem: Environmental > Aquatic > Deep subsurface > Groundwater >...
TGCTTTCGTCGATACGCTTCTACGCAAGGGTTTCTCCTTACGCAGGTATCCTAGCTACGGGGCGCCTTGGCGCTTACCCCGACCGGACTTTCACCGGCTAGATAATGCGTGCTTGGCTGGGCACTCCGCACTAAAAACATAAACTAGCGGGGCTTCAAACCCCGCTAGTTTAAACCTTTCATAACTGGAAATATAACTATTGCTTCAGGGAGACAATTTGCCAATCTGGCTGATAATCCACTTGTACCCCTAAGTTCTCGGCAATAAATCTGACTGGAACCATGGTTCTATCACCAATAACTTGTGGAGCCACAGGAATTTGAACAGGCTGGTCGTTCACCATCATTACATCACTATCTATAGTTAAAACTATATTCTTGTCGCCCTTTTGAAAACTAACCTGTTGATTCTGGGGCACATATTGATATTCTGTACCAAGAGCTACCGCAATTGCACTGAATGGAACCAGAAGCCGATCTTTAACAGTCTGTGGCTGTACATCAAAGTTTATTTTATTATTGCCAAGGTAAACCTTTACCCCACTATTTATTTCTTCATTAATAAAAGCATCCATTTTTTGTTTTAACGAGCTATTATTTTCGGCAACGATTCCAGGTATCTGCGCAGACAATTTATCTATCTCATTTTGGATTACTGAGCGGATAAATGACTTTGGAACCAGACTTTCAAGATAAGACGGCATCTGAGCCATATTGGATTCGATCAAAGCATCCTGTTGACTCTTCACCTGGGCGTAAATTTTTGCCTTCATCGGAATTTCTAAATTAGTTTCAACAAACGCTTGTGTCTTAGCCTTAATAGCGGTTTCCATTGGTATCCTAACTAGCGGTTCCATCTCTGGCTTAAATTTTGCTTTCATTTGTTCAGCAATTTGCTGAGGTGTCATGCCTGCCATCTCGATCGGCATTAAAGGTGTAATCTCGGGTAAGATAGATATCACTTTATCATTAATGTTCTTATCCAGGGTCGTCTCAATTAATGTACTAACTTTGGGAATTACAGTTTGAATACTGGCTCTAACTTGATCCTGAATCTGCGGTATGCAGGCCTCTATAGCCATCCTAATTTGTACTTGGGTTACTGGTACAGCTGATGCAAACTCATCTTCTATTGAAGCCTGAGCTTTTTCTCTGGCTGTCCCAGCGGCCTGATCACGGAACTGGGCTGGGATTTGGGCAATAACCTCAACCGGGGGTACTTGAGAAAAATCCATAGGTTTTGACTGAATTTTAATTTGCGCCTGGCTTTGCATGACAATCTCTCTTACTTGTGTGATAGTTGTTTGAACTTCACCTAAAACTATTTGCTCAACTTGTGGAGTCAATAGAGGAACTTGTTCCTGAATACTTTCTCTAACCGCCTTTTCAATAGCTGCTTCAAAAGGGTTAGATGCAACAGAAGCCGAAGCGATTCTAGTGTCTGGAATAAATATAAATAAAGAAATATTTGATACAATACAAAATGATAATACTAAACACATAAATCTGTAATTATTTTTCCGTTTTCTATTTATCATAGTTCACCCCTCAATTTTTTAGTAATTATTCGATAATTGATATAAATTCCTTTAAATAACCTGTCCCCTTGTCCCAGAATCTCCTATTCAACGATATCGAAGCTGATGTCCAGGCTGGATACGGCATGGGTCAGGGCACCCATCGATATGAAGTCGACTCCGGTTCTGGCTACATCGGCTAAATTACCTTCATTTATGCCTCCGGAGGCTTCCAGCAGAGCCTGCCCATCAGTAATTTTCACGGCTTCGATCATTTCGTAGACGTCCATATTATCGAGCATAATAATATCAGCTTTAGCTTGCAGGGCTTCCCGCAGCTGTTCCATGGTCTCAACTTCTACCTCTATTTTAACGGTATGAGGTACTTTTTGCCGGGCGGCAGCTACAGCCTTCTGAATACTGCCTACAGCCTGGATATGGTTATCTTTTATCATTACTCCATCAAACAGACCAAAACGGTGGTTGCGTGCTCCGCCGATACCCACCGCATATTTTTCCAGAACTCTCAGTCCTGGGGTGGTTTTTCTGGTATCCAGGATCTGAGCGGAACTGTATTGGATCAGATCCACCATTTTCCTGGTCTTGCTGGCAATACCGGAGAGTCTTTGCAGGAAGTTGAGAGCGGTGCGTTCACCGGTAAGCAAGGTCCTGGCTTTGCCCCTGACAATTGCAATTACATCACCGGGGGTTATTGCCTCACCATCATTTTTAAGCACTTCAAATTCAATTTCTGGATCAAGGTACGTGAATACGGCCTTACTTACGGTTATCCCCGCTACAATTCCGGGGGTTTTGGCAACGAAAAGACCACGGGCTTTCTGCTCAGCTGGTATCAGGCTGAGGGTGGTAATATCTCCATAGCCAATATCTTCTTCCAGAGCTCTTTTGATCAGGTCGTTAAGACCAAGGTATTCCATAATGTACCTCCCATATGTTACTGTCGTGCGAAGCAAGGGAAGCAAGGGGACGTTCTTTTTGCTTCCGTGTCTGGCCCTTGAAGAAGGAAGCAAAAAGAACGTCCCCTTGCTTCCCTCTACCGTCCCAGTGAACCTGTCCCCCTACCTTATTCTTATAGGTTTACAAAGCTTACATGTTTTATCCAATTATCATCATCGGGCTTAGGGTAATCAGAGCGGAAATGGCCGCCCCGGCTTTCTTTGCGCCACAATGCGGCTTGTACTACTATGCGGGCTACAGTTAGCATGTTTACCATTTCCATATATGCCAGAGGATCATCTCCTGGGCAGAGAAAGTTGTATAATTGTTCTATCTTCATATTGGCTCTTTTCAGTCCCTGGTAATCCCTTATGATGCCTACTTCTGACCACATGGTATGTTGCAGCTCTGTTTTGGCTTCATTCGGTGCAATACCCTTAATCGGGGGAATATGCACCCAGTCGTTATCGAAATCTTTGTATATTTCTTCGGGCTTGACTCGGCGCTGGTACATAATTTCCCCGGCATTGGCCACAATCCGTTCACCAAATACGATTCCTTCCAGCAGGGAGTTGCTGGCCAGTCGATTGGCACCATGCACCCCTGTACAGGCTGCTTCACCGCAGGCGTAGAGTCCATTTATGCCTGTTTCGCCGCGTGTATTGGTTTTTATCCCGCCCATGGTGTAATGTGCGCCAGGAGATACGGGTACCATGTCTTTTTCGATATCTATACCGCGTTCAAAACAGGTACGGTAGATATTGGGGAAGCGGTCTTTGGCCCCCGGTATCTTGGTCATATCTAAATAAACAAATTCACTGCCGGTTTCCGTCGTTTCACTCAATATGGCTCGGGAAACCACGTCCCGAGGTGCTAGTTCCTGCATGGAACTGTATTTGCTCATAAATCTTTCCCCACGGGTATTGTAGAGCAGTCCCCCTTCTCCGCGTACTGACTCTGAGATAAGGAAGCGCTGAGTATCATGACTGAAGAGTACAGTGGGGTGAAATTGAATAAATTCCATATCGGTAAGTTCACAGCCCATCCGGAAGCTTGCCGCCATGCCGTCTGCGGTTGCAATATCCGGGTTGGTGGTGTTCTGATACAGCTGTCCGGCACCACCGGTAGCTATGATAGTGGCCCGGGCTATGTAAATAGACTTTTGGCCATTGATGCTATTATAAACCAAGGCCCCGTGGCATGTCCGCCGCTCGTCATTACCAAGCAGGTCCACCAGGAAGTGGGCTTCTTTTATTTCTATGTTACTTTCGGTAATACACCTATTAACCAGAGCTACTCTGATAGCCTCCCCAGTAGCATCGGCAGCATGCAGTATACGGGCCCGGCCATGAGCTCCCTCGCGCGTAAACGCTATATTTCCGTCTTTCATGTCAAAGGATGCTCCGGCATTTATCAGTTCACGGACCCGCTCCGGTCCTTCGCTAACCAGAACATCCACTGCGGCGATGTCACAGAGCCCGGCTCCGGCGGCCAGGGTGTCTTCCAGATGCAGAAAAGGGGAATCTTCTTCGTGCACAGCGGCCGCAATTCCCCCTTGAGCCAGTCCGGTATTAGAATCTTTCAAGGTCTTCTTGGTTAATACCACCACCTGACCATGGGCAGAGGCTTTTAACGCGGTGAATAGACCGGCTATTCCACTGCCAATAATCAGGAAGTCTGTATAGTAAAGGGGAGTGTTATTCTCCAACTCCCCAATATATCTCGTCGTTATCAATACTTCACCCTCATTGCCCTTATTTATCGCCGGGCATACACGTCTAAGGCTGCATTTTAGCACCCTTACGTGTATGCGGACAGATATTTTGGGTCATTCTAACTATTCGTATTTTCCTAAACAGGATTTCTTAATCTCATTTCTTTCATCAACGAAAACCAGTCTAGGCTTATGGTTCTGACACTCTTCGTCGCTTAGTATGGTATAGGTGAGGATGATTACTATATCCCCGCGCATGGCCAGACGAGCAGCAGCTCCGTTTAAACAGATTATGCCTGATCCAGCCTGCCCCTCGATTACGTAAGTTTCGAAGCGTTCTCCGTTATTATTATTAACGATAGTTACCTTTTCGTTTTCAATAATATCAGCGGCATCCATAATGTTTTTATCAATGGTAATGCTGCCAACATAGTTTAGATCAGCCTCGGTAACTACGGCGCGATGAATCTTTGATTTCAGCATGTAGCGAAGCACCTGTCTACACCTCCACAATAAGGTTATCAATTAATCTAGTGGTTCCGAATTTAACTGCCAGGGCGATCAGCACCGGGTCTTTGATTTCTTCAACATCAGTCAGGTCGTTAGCATCGTAAATCTCGGCGTATACGATATTGGCTTCCGGGCTTGTTTTAATAACCTTCTCTAATAATTCTTTGACTTGGACAACATTTTTCTCGCCTGACTCGATGAGCTCCCGCGCTGCCTGCAGTGACCGGCTTAAAACCAGAGCTTGTTCTCTGTGGTCCGCACTCAGGTAGACATTGCGGGAACTGAGAGCTAATCCGTCAATTTCTCTGACAATGGGAACTCTTACTATACTCAAGGGGAAGTTGAGTTCTTGCACCATTTTCTCAAGGATCATAACCTGCTGGGCATCTTTCTGCCCAAAAAATGCTAGATCCGGTAAGCAGATATTGAAAAGTTTACTTACTACGGTGGTTACTCCCCGGAAATGTCCGGGTCGCGACTGGGCGCAGAGTTTCTCGGTTATTTCGCCGAATACCTCCACGAAACTGTTGTAGTGGGATGGATACATTTCTTTGATGGAAGGGGCAAATAGTGCATCAACCTCTTCTTTTTCCAGCAGTTGACTGTCTTTTTCCAGATCACGCGGGTAATCCTCAAAGTCCTCGCCTACCCCAAACTGGATGGGATTTACGAATAACGAAACAACTACTATATCACAGCTCTTACGGGCTTCCCTGACCAGGGCCATATGGCCCTGGTGCAGGTATCCCATCGTGGGCACCAGACCAATGGTCTTGCCCAGCCGTTTCTGTTCTTTACACCAATCTTGCATTGCTTTAACACTTGTAAATGTCTGCATTGTCTATCCTCTTTTAATATAATTTTTGCAAAACGTCATCGTTAATCGTAAAGCTGTGCTCTTCACCCGGGAATGTGCCCTCTTCCACTTCCCTTTTGTAATCGCGTAGGGCAGCGATAATCAGAGGCTCCAGGTTGGCAAACTTCTTTACAAATTTGGGGATATGTCCTTTGAACATGCCCAGCATGTCATTTATCACCAGTACTTGCCCATCACAGTGTACACCTGCTCCTATACCAATGGTGGGTACTGACACCTCGGCGGTAATTCTCTGCGCCAGCTTGGCAGGCACACCCTCCAGGACAATGGCAAATACTCCGGCCTCGTCCAATGCTTTGGCATCCAGAATCAGCTTATTGGCTGTTTCTAAATCTTTGCCCTGCACTTTGAAGCCCCCAAATGCATTTACCGATTGCGGGGTCAGCCCGATATGTCCCATTACAGGAATCTGCGCATTCAAGATAGCCTTGACGGTGGCAATTCTTTCCTGCCCGCCTTCAAGTTTTACCGCCTGCGCCCCAGCTTCCTGGATGAATCTGCCGGCATTGCGTACTGCTTCTTTTACAGATACATGATAGGACAAAAATGGCATATCTCCTACCACCATCGCATTGCGAGTGCCCCGCGCCACGGCTTTGGTATGATGAATCATATCATCCATGGTTACGGACAAGGTGTTCTCATAACCAAGAAATACCATGCCCAACGAATCACCAACCAGTATTATATCTATTCCCGCTTCATCCACCATCATAGCGGTGGAGTAATCGTAAGCGGTCAGCATACTTATTCTTTCTTGCTTAAGCCTCTTTTCTTTGAGGCTGGCAGTTGAAGTTCTGGCCATTAATTAACCCCCTCCCTGACGAGTCGAATTGACATAATCAAGTTCCTGGGCAAATATCTGTTTAAAGGCTTGCATAGTTTGTTCATCAATGGTGCCCTTTTCCTTGGCGATAGGCACAGTATAGCTGCCCAGCAGCGTATAGAGCTTCACCAATTCGGGAGCCATCTCTTCCATACAATCCAAGTGTTTATTTATGGTCGATAGGTCGCCTCGGGTAATCGGCCCGGTCAGCGCTTTGGGTATACCGATATTTTCCACATTATTAATAGTACCGTGGACCAGGGGCATTAAGGCCCGGGCCGCCATACTGGCCGGTATACCTGTCGATTCCAGTAATTTCATGCCCAAATCAAGCACGGTAACTAGATAGTTGGATACCACACAGGCTCCCGCATGATACAGGGGTTTGGCTTTTCTGTCGATGAAAAAGTATTCCCCGCCCAGGGATTCAACGATACAAACTGCGGCGCCATAGGCTGCTTTGTCACCTTCAATGCTGAATACTGAACCGGGAAGGTTTTGTATGGCTCCTTCCAGGTTGGCAAAGGATTGCAAAGGATGGACCGACAATACATGCGCTCCAAATTCTTTGGCTCTATCCAATATCTCAGATGACTGAGCACCGCTCATATGAACAATAACCTGTCCCGGATGAAAAGCCTGGCCATCAGCCAGTTCACCCACAACCTGTTTAATAGCACTGTCACTAGAAGTAATAAACAATATATCAGCCGAGCGAGCAACGTCCTGGGGGTCTAAATAAGCTGCGCATCCGATCCGTTCCACAAGCTGTCGCGTAGATTCGGATTGTAAATCATGCACACCCGTAATCTCGTAGCCTTTGGCATTCAGAACTACCCCAATTGCCGTTCCTACAACTCCCGATCCGATAATACCCATCCTCTTTTGCACGATAAACCTCCTTAAAAAATGGGTCAAAAAACGCCCTCGACCCTCTCTTTTATTCATCGTCTTGTTCTCATAAAGATACAAGCGTGTTTATCCAGGAGTACCGGTGGGAATCAAATCTTTATAATTTTCTTATGTCGCTGGGGTCAGCGCTGTCGATTACTCTATTCAACACCTCCATGATTTTCGACCCGTCCGGAAATTCCAATTCAGGCTCGATTTCCTGCAACGGAATCAGTACGAACAATCTTTGCAACAAGTAGGGATGAGGAACCTTCAGTTCCTCCAGGTCAATTGTCTCCCTGCCGTACAGGAGAACATCCAGATCTATACTCCGGGGACCCCATCGCACGTCTCTATGGCGTCCCAATTTAATTTCAATATCCTGCAGTCTATGCAGTAAATCCAGGGGTAATAATTCGGTCTCTATTTCAATGACCTGGTTGATAAAATCTTCCTGGTCAGTTTTGCCCCAGGGGGCAGTCTGGTATAGGGATGACATCTTGATTAAATGCACATCCTCAATATTCTGAATTAAATGAATGGCTCTGGCAAGGTTATCCGCCTTATTGCCTACATTTGAGCCCAAACCAATGTAAACTTTGTTGTTCATAGTGGTTTCACCCTCTAAGCTAGCATAAACCCAAGGGAAGAGCAAGCCTTATTTTTGGAAACGTTTAATTTTCACCGCAAAATATGCAAACTCGCCCTGAACCGGTGCTTCAGGCTTGTAAACTGTCACTTCCACACTTTTCAATATCGCAAAGGCGGCCAATAAAGTCCTGGCAATCTGATCGCCCAGGGCTTCTATAAGATCATAGCTTGGCCCAGTTACAACTCCTTCAACCAGGTGGAAGGCCTGGTCATAGTTGACGGTATTATGTAAATCATCCGTTCGTCCTGCTTTCTCTAGATCAAGAAACATTTCCAGATCCACTATAAATGTCTGCGGCACGACTTTCTCCTGAGCCTCTACCCCATGACAGGCCTGAAAAATCAAGCCGCGAGCTATGATGCTATCCATTGCTTATCCTCACTGCATCTGTCATAACGGCTGCCCTTTTGGTCTCCCGCACATCATGCACCCGGACTATATTGGCTCCATTCATTATGCCCATAACCACCACCGCCAGACTCCCCTCTAAACGTTCCTCAGGTTCCAAATCCAGGGCGCGGCCGATAAAGTTCTTGCGGGAAGCGCCTAGCAGAATTGGACGTCCGATACTGTGGAAATCCTGCAAACGATTAATGAGCTGCATATTCTCAACCGGGGATTTACCAAAACCTATGCCGGGATCAATTATTATATGGTCTGCGCTCAATCCCGCACTAATCGCTTTGGCCATAGACTGCTCTAAATCCAGGATGATGTCTGCCACTAAATCTGTATAGGTCTCATCAGACTTAATCTGCATCCGATTATGCATTATAACCACCGGTGCCTGCCATTTACTGAGTACGTTCAGAAGGTCCGGATCCATTTCAAAGCCACCGATGTCATTTATAATATGGGCGCCATGCTCTAGAGCCGCTTCAGCCACCTGCGCCCGGAAGGAATCTACCGAAATGGTTAGGCCCTTCGCCGCAAGTCTCTTGACTACCGGCAGGATGCGCCGCAATTCCTCAGGCTCGTCCACCATCAGGGAACCAGGACGTGAAGAAGCCCCCCCTACATCGATTATGTCCGCCCCGGCTGCGGCCATGGCCAGTGCGTGTTCAACTGCCCTGTCACAATCAAAAAAACGCCCTCCATCCGAAAACGAATCAGGCGTAACATTAAGTATTCCCATTATAATGGTTTTTGAGCCTATTGCCAGGCTGCGGCCGTGCGCCAGCGGAATATCCCAGCTTTTGATTTCCAGAGCCGCCAGAATTGATTCTATTTCTCTCGCCACTGCTTTCAAGCCAAAAGGCTGAAGCTTAAGTTTCTCGACCAGGAGCCGATAGTGCTTCAATGTTCCCATCAGGAGCACATCATTGCTGCCTTCGAAATTCAGGGCATCTTTTGCAACCGCCGCTTCTCCTCCCTTGGAGAGCATCTCCTGCTTAAGAATGTTAGCGGCGCGGTTGGAAATATTCTTAAGTTTTATACACTTAAAAACCGCCTTGGGGATCATAGCCTCTATACCTAGTGCGGTAGAACCAATCTCTTCTAGAAAACGCCTGGCTTCCTGCTGATTGTCTATGAGCACTGCATGATGTCCGTTCATATCACACCTCAAAAAAATACGTAATAGCTGCTGCAACCTTAATTCGCGACCGTAGGTCGCATCGGGAGTCCCCGAAGGGGGATATCGCTGAATTTATTATGATTATCGCTGATTTTGAATATAAGGCAGCAGTGAACATATGTATACCTCAAAATTTAATAATTCAATTCGGGGACGGTTCTTGAATTGAATTTCTTAAATTGCTTTGATTCAATTCAAGAACCGTCCCCGAATTGAACCGAATTGAATTAATCAGCGATATCAGCGCCTATTTCCGTTCTAATATTCAAAAGTTGTAACGCTCCATTCTCGGGTGCCACGTTTGGGACAGTTGCTGCGTTCTTCACACTGGCCGCAAACCCGGGACAAGTTATCAGCTCTATGTATTCTTTCCCCTAGAAAACTCATATCTTGGCTGATATTTCGATGTTCATAGATAGCCCGGCAAATTTGATCTATCTCATTGGCATTGAAAAAAGCCCGTGGAAGTATATCCCGGGCTAATCTGGCTCCAGAGGCAGCATAATCAACGCCATCCTGAATCTCTTGCCATTTGGCAACATCATGCAGGATACCGGCTGCATAAATGGTCTCTTTAGCAGCCAGTTTACTGCTTAATCCGGCTTCTCTGGCAAAGTAATTTAAGTCGTTGTGTTCTAATACTAAAATATAGGCTATGCGAGCTACATCAATATGATGCTGCAGCCCATGCTGGCAGTATCTTATTGCCTTTTCACCATCTGTATTGAGTTTAATATATTCACAGTACAGTTCATCTTTTAAAAGCAGTTCGATCCTCTTCAAACGCCTGCCCCCTGCGAAGTTTTCTGTTTTTGGTATTATATTGGGACATTGGGGACAGGTTCATTGTCCCGCTCCGGATGTTCAACAAGGGACAATGAACCTGTCCCCCATGTCCCACAATTTAGGCTTCGGCTATTATCATATTATTGGTACTTCTGTATAATGCCCCTCTGGAGTTTCAGCACCTTGATTTGCCGGGTTGTCTTTCATAATCGCGGCAAATTCGTCTGCATCTATGGTTTCTTTGTCCATCAGCATGCTTGCCACTAGATCTAACCTATTCATATTAGCCTGCAGGATGCCTTCCGCCTTTTTATAACTGTTTTCCATGTATTGGCTGGCTTCCTTGTCAATTGCATAAGCGATGGCGTCAGAGTAATTGCGATCACGGTTGATATCCCGGCCCAGGAATACTTCTTCGCTCTTGTGGCCATAGGTTAATGGCCCTAATTCTTCGCTCATACCATATTCGGTAATCATTTTTCTTAATATGCTGCTGGCCCTTTCCAGGTCATTTTGAGCTCCGGTGCTGATATCCTTCAGAACCATGGCTTCCGCGACACGCCCTCCCAGCAGGGTAGTTACCTCATCCAACATATAAGAACGGGTTATATAATTGCGATCCTCTTCCGGTAGCAGCAGCGTATATCCTCCGGCTCTTCCCCGGGGGATAATTGATATTTTATGCAATTTGTCAGTATGAGGCAGGTTAAAAGCAACGATGGCATGCCCGGCCTCATGGTAGGCCACCAATCGTTTTTCTTTTTCGGAAATAACCCGAGTTTTTTTCTCGGGTCCAGCGATTACCCGTTCTATGGATTCCTCCATTTCCTCCATACCCACCTTTTCTTTGTCACGACGGGCGGTCAGCAGGGCAGCTTCGTTAACCATATTGGCCAGGTCAGCACCGGTAAAGCCTGGGGTGCGCTTGGCGAGTATTTCCAAATTGACGTTCTCGGCCAGCGGTTTTTCTCTAACATGCACTTTCAATATTGCTTCCCGGCCTTTTACATCCGGGCGATCAATAAGGATATGACGGTCAAAACGCCCTGGTCTTAATAGAGCCGGATCCAATATATCAGGACGATTGGTGGAAGCCATTACGATTATGCCTTCATTAGTGCTAAACCCATCCATCTCCACCAGAAGCTGGTTCAGGGTTTGTTCTCTTTCATCGTGACCGCCGCCTAGTCCTGCTCCACGTTGTCGGCCTACGGCGTCTATTTCATCAATAAATACTATACAGGGTGAACTTTTCTTGGCATTTTCAAAGAGGTCCCGCACTCGGGCAGCTCCAACTCCGACGAACATTTCCACAAAGTCTGAACCGCTTATAGAGAAGAAGGGTACTCCGGCCTCACCGGCGACAGCTTTGGCCATCAGTGTTTTACCGGTTCCGGGAGCGCCGAAAAGCAACACCCCGCGAGGGATCTTAGCCCCGATTTTAACAAATTTCTGGGGATTTTTTAGAAACTCCACTACTTCGGTCATTTCTTCTTTGGCTTCTTCAGCTCCGGCTACATCCTTAAAAGTAGTCTTGACATCTTCTCCTGTCATAAGCCTGGCCTTACTCCGGCCAAACTGCATAACTTTGCTGCCCCCTCCTTGGGTCTGGTTCATTATGAAAAGAAGGAACACCATTAATATTGCGAAAGGAAGAAGGTAGGACAACAAGCCTACCCACCATTTAGGCGGGGGAACCGGCGGTGTGTCCAACTGAACATTATTGTCCTGCATAACTTTAATAATGTCACCCTCTTTGGGAGCGGTAACGGTAACTTTGGCGCCGTTTTGCATGTCGGCAGTAATGTTATATACGAGATCATCGACTTCCGCCTGTGCCGATATTACTTGCCCCTGCTGAACTTGGGCGTAAAATTGGGAATAAGTAAGCTCCTGCGTCTTAGTCTGCGGTGTAGATGTCAACTTTACCGCGAAAAGGGCCAGCAGGACTATGAGTACATAAATGGCTATGTTTTTGAGGGCTCTATCCAATTAACTTCCTCCCCGGTTGTGTGGTGAATAAATATCGCGTCTTCTGCGGTAAATTCTGGTATATTGTAGCATACGAACCACGGCTTTTCAAGGTTTGATCATTTCCCGCGATAGTACTGATATTTTTTATTATGTTTTTATATTCCCCGATTAAAGGCTTTTTATCAGTAATATGGTTCGAGTCTCACTGTTAACCATTGCCATTCTCGATATACCCAGACCCAGCGCAGCATAGATCTCATGGTCGGTGCTCGTTAACAACGGTATCTGATCTCTCTCATAATATGGAACTTTTAGGTCAGAGAAATATTTTTTTAATTTTTTGCTGCCCATCATACCTAATGGTCTAAAAATATCCCCCTCTTGGCGTGACCGCAGGTATAGTGTTTCCGGCAGCAGATCATAGTCCAGATAAATATCTCCGGGTTCCGACTTAAAGTCTTCCTTGTTAATCCGAGAAATCATGTAGGTTTTTTGGGTTTCCAGTATTTCCACCCTACCCGGCACGTAAATTCTATATAAGAATTTTACCCTGTCCTGGTGCCTGGTGGTAAATACCATTCTATCATAAGATTTATTAACCCGAACCTTCTTTTTTAAATGCAGAGTGAGAGAAGAGCCATTTTTATTACTCAAATCCAGCACTTTTTCGACATCATCAAGGCTCCAGCCGGATTCACCGCTTAATCTGCTGAAAACCTGCAGGATGATTCTTCGCTGGTAGGCTCGATGGATAAGACTTAGGGCTTGATTGTCCAAAACCACGGTCTCCTCATCCTCATGTTCGACAATCCTGTTCCAGTGGGTAATACATTCCTCTTCCAAAGCTTGGTTCTCATCTCTCGCGATGAGGGCTAGCTGATTTAGTTTGCCCACTATGCGAGGGTTGAATTCGGCTTGCAAATAAGGAATAAGACCATGGCGAATGCGGTTGCGCAGATAGTAAACATCATCATTGCTCTGATCCAGACAGTAAGGTATTTTTTCTGTATGTAAATAATCTTGTAAATCTTCCTTGCTGACGGTCAGAAGGGGTCGGATTAGGGCACCATTGATAGGCAGGATACCGCGTAGTCCTTTGATGCCGGACCCGCGCAAAAGATGCAGGAGCACAGTCTCAGCCACATCATCGTTATGGTGGGCTGTGGCTATTTTCTGAGCATCGAGTTCTTTCCGCAGTTTATTAAAATAACTGTAGCGAGCATTCCGTCCGGCATCTTCCAGGGTAGTTTTTTGTTCCCGGGCCAATTCGGCTACGGGTACAGTCTGCGAATAGCAGGGAACACTTATCATTTGACAGTTTTTTTTTACAAACGCTTCCTCAACCTCAGCAACTTCTCTTAACCCGTGGTTGAGATGGGCAGCTGCCAGCTCAAAATCCAGCTGTGAGGATAGGTTGTGCATAATATGCAGCAGAGCCATAGAATCTGGTCCGCCCGATACAGCTACAATAACCCGCTCCCCGGGCCTAACCAATTTGTTTTCTTCAATATATTTCTTGATTGTTCTGGTGAGCATTTTTGTTCTCCATTTAGATTTCCTTTATCTTATGCTACCCAAGTTACCTATAATAGTAAACCCCAAGCTTGAACTCGGGGTTAAAGGGACAAGGGGACAGGTCCACTGTCCCACTTCTGGATTTGAATAGTGGGACAGTGGACCTGTCCCCTTGTCCCTGCCGCTTCTCGTGGCACCCTAGTCATATCAGTCCGCGTCTTTCCGCGTCTATCGTTTCTTGCTAGCGCAGTTCTATCTTTATGCAGATGGCAGTCATGTCATCATGGGGTTTGCCCTGGGCTAGTCTTAGGGCTTGGTTGATTACCATTTCAGCTACCAGCTGCGGATCGCTTTCATCAAGGTCGGCCAACAGCTGTCCTATCCATTCTTCTCCGCTGACATTCCGCGAAGCATCCAGGACTCCATCACTGATCATCAAGATCATATCACGGGGAAGCAGGCTTTTCTTTTCGCTGACCAACTCAACCTGATCCAGTATGCCAATGGGTAAAGAACTGGAACTAATCATAGCTACCTGTCGGCCGCGTTTAATAAATGAAGGGGCACTTGCCGTTTTGATAAAGTCTATTTCCGCGGTATATAGATCAATCATTACTATGTCCAAGGTGGTGAATGTCTCAGTTGTTGAACGAAGTAAGAGCACTGAATTTATAGTATCCAGTGCCACCTCTTTATCAAAACCGCTGGTTAGGAGGTTTTCCAGCAGATTTACGGCTGTCTGACTTTGGTTCGAAGCCGGTTCACCGATCCCCATTCCATCACTGAGAACCAATAGCTCTTTGCCTTCCTTGAGGGTGGTTACTACATAACTATCCCCGGATACATCTTCACGAGCTACCTGGGCAACCGCGCTTTGGACATTGTAGGTAAAAGCCTTGGTGAGGGTGAACTCGCAGGCTCCCTGCCCCTTGAAACGCGGGCATTTCTTCCCGCAAACTTCCATCTTTTCACCCATTAAGGCTGAAAGGGCTGGAGCAATACTAAGCTCACAACCAGCTCCATCCACACAGGATGCCGCCACTACTTCCAATAACAGGCTTTCCCCCACACTGCGGATCGGGGTAATTTCTTTGAGGTTGATGCCTTGACGTGAGCATTCTTTCAGGAGAATGGACCGTAATTCATAATCCACCTGGGTTTCTACTTCTATTTCTTCGGCTAGATTCTTTACTACCTGGCTAACCCCTTTCAACTGCCTAGCCACTAGCTCCCGAGATTCATCTATTTTTCCAGACCAGTACTCATTCATACGCAGGTTATCAAAAAGATAGTTAACGGTACTTACCAGTTCTCGACCATGTTTGCATTTATGCTTAAAAGCAGAGGAACATCTTTCATAGCTAATCTGTCCTTCTCCTTCTGCTAGGTTGAACAAATCCAGTAACTGCTGGGATGTATTAAAACAGTCCTGTTCCCAGCAATTGAGATAGCGGGTGCAGCCTTCGCAGAAACCATTGGAGAGTTCGTCGTAGAGATAATTCAGGTAGGCTATCGAGGGTGGGTGCGGCTCGGGTTCCGCCGCGGCGGTAAAAGTGGAACTAAGCTCTTCGAATACTTCTGCCAGATTTTGAATACGATTCCCTACACTAGCTTTTATGCGGCTGTCCACTCGGTTTATTTTATCGTTCAGGGCGCCTGTCGACCCCAATGATTCCACGGGTATCTTATTTTTAAGTGATTCTGGCAGGCCGAAAAAGATCAGGCTGGCTAATCCGGTTTCCCAGATTCCAATAAGGGCTACCTGGTCTTCCGCAATAAACATCGATATAGCCAGATTCCCCATCATAAACCCTATTATTATGCCTAGCCGCCCGAAGTTTTTGAAAAGCCCGGCTAATAGTCCGGAAAGGGCGTACATACCTAGACTCTGAGCAAAGACACTGGAAGCGATGGAAGGGATGATGCCAGACATTACTCCCACCATGGTACCGCCGCCGCTGCCCCACAGATAGGCGGCTATCAGGATGCCCAGACGACATATTATGCTGCTGACCCCAAGACCGAAAATGTGAACATCGTTCAAACCCATTACCAGGCCGATTCCCATTATCACAAAGGCCGCCATTTCCTCAAAACTAAATCGGGTCAGAGCCTTGCGGCTTCTAAGCACCTCGCTGGTCACCATCAGTACAAAGGTCAATATTCCTGCTAACAGGGCTTCAAAGACTATTATCATTTCTTGGTAGAAATTAACTTGGGTCATTATGAGGAGGACGCTCTTAGTAAGGAAGATAATAGCGGCGGTTAATATCGGCAAGCCCCACCAGGTCTTGTCATCCGGTACTGTTACATAAGTCATAACCGCTACCAAAACCAGTATGGTAATAATGTTACTCCACAAAGCGGAGCTGGTTAAAACACTAGCAAAACCTAAACCCGCGAAAACTGCCACCACGGTACTGCGCTCCCGGCTTTTCCAGGCAAACGCTGCCATGAAAGCGTAAATATAGGGCAAAAGTTCACCTAAAATGAAGGCTCTGGCCAAAATTAATGCTCCCAGGGCCGCTAATACATTGCCTGCTGTCATAATCTGCGAGAAGCCTTGCCAGGTGAGCCCACTCAAACGAGGTAAGTGCAGCTCCGGCATCTGAAACCGGACTGCCGCCTTTTTTTTATGTCCTTTACGAGGTTTATGTTCAACTATCCTTTGATAAGGATATATTTCTGGTCGCTCCAACTTTCTTATCCTCCTCTGCATTGTAATCGTGCATTTACAATTATAGCAGGATCAGTTGGTAAAATTTGTCATGTATAGGGAGTTGTCGTTTTTTCCTTACTGCATAATCTCATTTTTTAGGCCATGAGCTGACTTGCTTCTGCTTGAATTCGCCAGTTTGCTATCTCTTTATTCGCACAATGACATGAAATATAGGACTTTCCATATGCCAGGTACATTATCCTCAATTTGCCGTCAGCCTGCCCAGCAAGCCTGCCCAGCAAAAAAGGACTTCTTTCTCAATAAAGAAGTCCTTTTTTATCAACCTATTTGATATACCGAACTATTTCTTTAGATAAATAAACCAATAAACTAAGCCGACCATAATTGCTCCACCGACGATGTTACCAAGAGTAACCGGCAGAAGGTTGGCGGAGAAGAAATGAGAATAATTAAATATTGCTCCCATTGCTTCAGGGGTCATTTTATTAGCTGCTGCTGCTAAATCGGGTGCACCCTGAGCGATTGTAATGCCCATGGGAATGAAGTACATGTTAGCAACACTATGTTCGAAGCCACTGGAAACGAAAGCCATGATGGGGAAGAAGATCGCAAATATTTTGCCCACAATATCTTTCGCGGAGAAGGCCATCCATACAGCCAAACAAACCAGCCAGTTACAGAGAATGCCGCGCATAAAGGCCTGGGTAAAGGTCAGGGTCAATTTACCCTTGGCGATTGCCATAGCTTTAACTCCCATGGCGCTGATTGCGGCAGCATCGCCCCAAAAACCGCCGTAATAAACGATATAAACTAACAGCATTGAACCAACGAAGTTGGCAATGTAAACAACTACCCAGTTATAGACCAGTCCGCCCCAGGTGGCTTGGCCATTACAGGCTGAAATGAAACATGCCATGGCATTACCGGTGAACAGTTCGGAACCGGCAATAACAACCATCATCAGACCTACGGAGAACACAGCACCAAATAGGAACTGTCCACCCGCAGTTCCAGCAGCTTCCATAGACCCGATCTTGGTGGCCAGGTTAGCTCCAAAACCGATATAACAACCGGCCAGGATTCCCAGTAAAAACATTTTAAAAATTGGTAATTCTGATTTTGCTTTGCCTCCATTAGCGGCGGCTACAGCAATCTCTGCAGGGGTTAAAAAATTCATCCAATATTCACTCTCCCTTTTTTATTATGTGTTGCCAAAGATAAGTAGATTGGCTCCCCCCCTTCAGAAAAAATAGAGCTCAGTTATCGGTCGAGCTCTTAGTTCTTGTATGGTTCTGTGCTCAAGCCGAACCGAAACCTCATATCGATCTTGCTTGAGTTAATACCCAACTTTATAGAAAAAACCGCCCGGCTAGTTATTTACAAATATACATTATTATTGTGAATATTTAAGCGTGGTGTTAAAATATCCCTTAGGTAAATGTATATGAATGCATTTACAGAATTACTAATAGTACAATGTGACTATTTCTATATAAATTCGCAAATCCCTGCGCGATATATAATTTATAATTAATTAAAGTAGCATATATAACTATATATTATATTAGGAGGTAATTTGAATGTCTCACGAAGCACCACATTTCGACCTTGGGCTCCTATTGAAGACCGTGGATGGTGGCCTGTCAGATTTCGAGAATAACTTTCCACTCGATGACTTTGCGAAGGGGCACTACCAGCAGCATCCGTTCGTAACCCTGCTAACCTGCTGCGATTCACGCGTCCCCCCCAGTATGCTAGGCGATACTTTTAACCGTGTATTTTGTGTAGAAAATATAGGAAATCAGGTGAAAAATGCCGAAGGTTCTGTATTATACGGACTGTTGCACCTTCACACCCCACTTATGATTGTTGCCGGGCACAGTGAATGCGGAGCTATAAAGGCAGCTACTTCTGATTTTGCCACCGAGCCATCTGCTCTTGTCCAAGAACTTACTACCGTTAAAGGTTCTTTGGAAAATGGCTGTTCAGGTATAAAAGTAGATTTGGCAGCTGCTGCTCTCAGTCAAGCACAGCTTTCCGAACTGAATGTCGATGTCCAAATCGAAATATTACTAGCCCATCCTGAGATCGCACCACTGGTGGAAAAAAAGTCTTTACAAATTATCGGCCTATTCGTTGATTTACACAATCTTTTCGGAGAAGGTTATGGAAAAGTCTATACCGTAAATGTGAACGGTGAGAAAAACGCGGATGCTATCAAGAAGATTGAAACCATCGGCGGTTTTGCTGCAAAAGCCAGAAGACTAGCGAAGTAGACGGGGACTACGGGACAGTAGGGGACAGGTCCATTGTTCCGTTCCTGGATGTTAAACCTGGGACAATGGACCTGTCCCCTATTGTCCCCAAAAAACTAAGGGTGCCTTCTTTGTAAGAAGCACCCTTTACTATTTTCCGTTCAATTCAAGAACCGTCCCTAAATTTACTGATTTTACTCAGTGCCACGGGGATGTTTCGTTTGGCACGCCATTTTCATCGATCAACGTGTCAAATGAAACGTCCCCGTGGCACTCTTGTGTCTATCGTTCCTCGTCTTCCCCATCTGTCAATCTAGTAATGACCAGATGATGCCCGCCAGGAGATCGGCTTCGCTGACGATTATCTCTTTGTGCCCCAGGATTTCAATAATTACTAGTATTATCAATGCTCCTTTATTAATGATATCAGCGCGTTCAGGCTGAAGCCCAGGTAATCGGCGACGCAGTGCCAGGGGCATTCTTTCCAGCAAGTTGTATAGATCTCCGATTTCTCCGCGGCTTAGTTTTTGTCCGTGCACTTTTTCAGAGTCATATTCAATCAAGCCTTTTTTTATCGCTACCAGGGATGTGGCTGTTCCGCCCACTATCACCAAGGGATGATTTCTTAGCTGCTTTTTAAATTCCATTAAAGGATTTAGCAGTTCAATTATCTGGGATGCGGTCATATCAGCTTCGGCAGCTTTCACGGCTCCTATTGGTACGGATAGCAACAGGTTTTGGTCCGGACAGATAAATTCAGTGCTGCCACCACCCAGATCAACAACCAGCGGCGATTCGAGTAATTCCAAACCCTTAACTACACCGTCATAACTCAGACGAGCTTCTTCATCACCATTCACAATTTCGACTTTTATACCGCTCTGCGCCCGGACTCGATAGATAAAGTCATCACTATTCTTTGCTTCTCTGACCGCACTGGTAGCGACCGTTCTATATTTTTCTATTCTATATTCCTGCATCTTATCTCGAAAATGGCTCAAACACAAAAGGGTTCTTTCTATGGCCTCCTTTGTCAGCAAGCGCGACTGATTGATCCCTTCCCCCATCCGGGTCGTTTCTAATGCCTTGTATACCGTGATTGGTTTATTATCGGCATTTATCTGCGCTATAAGCAGCCTACATGAGTTGGTCCCAATATCCACAGCCCCATAATACATGATGTTCGCCCTTTCTAAAAACAAATCTCAATACTCGAGGTCTAATAACTCGGGGTCAGACCCCGAGTTATTAGACCGACAAATCAGCACCACCCGTCTAACGGGTGGTTTGCTCTGAGGCTATAAGCCTCTGTTACCGGCCAGCGCCTAAAGACGCTGGCTTTCACTTCGTTCAAAGCCACTATGCCTTTGTCACTTTTGCTACCCCTGAAGGGGT
>Ga0209639_1001718_pt1 | contig 20106 bp, 14 predicted proteins | sample EPASupsiteHSE605_FD_187268 | JGI IMG/M metagenome (GOLD analysis project Ga0209639, IMG submission 187268) | Bioremediated contaminated groundwater from EPA Superfund site, New Mexico - Sample HSE6-05 (SPAdes) (version 2) | ecosystem: Environmental > Aquatic > Deep subsurface > Groundwater >...
CGAGCAGCTATTGGCACATATTATTCTGAGATATGAATTAGTTGATTGAAAAAAATAGCTCCTCCATGACCAGAACATATGCAGTAATAGAACATGAAGTAATTGACATTCATTGAAGTTAAACCCCCATAGATATAAATCACCCCACCACTTCCAATAAAATGGAGAAAATCTTGAGAACAAACAGTGAGAAATATTAGTATTCATTTGAGAGTAAGATCTTCATTGATCAATACTTTCGCTTCCACATTCAAAACCATTAAAATTCAACCATAATGAAATCAAATCTTCATGCCTCATTAAATATTAAACTTATAAAAACATTTTTTTACTTTATTCACTCAGAAATCAATTGACCATGAATAGAAATAATTGAGAGTCTCAGAAAAAAACTATAGAAACTTGGATAACCAATTATATTGATTCAGAAAAAGTCGAATGCTCACAAAAAGTGGGCTTTCGTTTAAGATTACCGCCCAATCTTTCTGATTGCGGTTATTTAAAAGAAATTCGAAGAAGAATTCCAACCAAAAACTTGTTTGAATGAACGGTTTCATAAACCATTTAATTCTTAATTTTTGTTTGATGAAGTTTCCAATTTTTGCCCTTTGAATTAATATTTGTCACTCTAACCCTTAATATTTACTGTGTCTGCATAATTCTTCAAAATTTGGCGGGATTTTTCATAAAACCAAAGTAAATATATTCCCGCCTAAATTTGCAAAAAAATCTCACAATTTTTGATAACAAGAGCCCAATATTTCTCACAAAAAGTGAAAAATACCCTCTTAAAAAAAATTGATAGATCACATCACTAGCAGATATTGATTCTTTCCGTTGATCAACACTCTGTATCCAAACATGTTTGCTAGTGAGTATCTCATTAGGAATGATACATCTGGTGGAAGATTAGGCTTCTTTAAGCAGGCGGCCGACTGCGATCGAAAGCCAGTTAGACACCCGTTGATTTCCTGATGAGATATGGGGGCCCCCTGTGCACTATCTTTTGTCTTCTCTTTGTTCTGTTTCTCTGATTCCCTTGAAAAAATCAAAAAAAAAAGGATTCAAATTCTCTGATTTGGTTTACGATTTGAGTGTTTATTGAAAATCAACTTAGCATTTCAGAATTTCAGTAGATTTGATCTTGGAAATTCTCCGTTCGATGTTTCTTTGAGATATATCAAATTATCGATGTTTTTTTCTTCTAAAGATCCATTGATGATTAGCTACTCCAAACATCTAATACCTGTTCTATCTCGGATCAAAAAAAAATTGAAATTTCAAATTCAGATGGAAACTCGGATCATTTTGAAAAAATTTAAAAGGAATTTGGGTCAACGAAAGATCAAAATTCTTCCTCAGGTTTTTATTCAAGGGAATCAAGAGGTCCCTCCTTTACTTCGAAGAAAATCTACCACATTAGATCTGGAATAATCAGATGCACGCGCCAAAGCTGTTTTTCCATTGGAATCCCGTGCATTTATCTCAGCTTTTTGATTAACTAGATATTCAACAACACTAAGATGACCATATTGAGCAGCATAATGAAGAGGAGTCCAATCAAATATAAAAACTCAACACTTGTATTTTTTGCATTTATATCAGCTTTTTGATTAACTAGATATTCAACAACACTAAGATGACCATATTGAGCAGCATAATGAAGAGGAGTCATATTAAATATGAAAACTCAACACTTGTATTTTTTGCATTTATATCAGCTTTTTGATTAACTAGATATTCAACAACACTAAGATGACCTTGTTGAGCAGCTAAATGAAGAGGAGTCTCATTAAATATAAAAACTCAACACCATTATTTTTTGCATTTATATCAGCTTTTTGATTAACTAGATATTCAACAACACTAAGATGACCACTATAAGCAGCCAAATGAAGAGGAGTCCAATTAAATATAAAAACTCAACACTTGTATTTTTTGCATTTATATCAGCTTTTTGATTAACTAGATATTCAACAACACTAAGATGACCTTTTTCAGCAGCCCAATGAAGAGGAGTATTATTAAATATAAAAACTCAACACTTGTATTTTTTGCATTTATATCAGCTTTTTTATTAACTAGATATTCAACAACACTAAGATGACCACTATAAGCAGCCCAATGAAGAGGAGTCCAATTAAATATAAAAACTCAACATTTGTATCTTTTGCATTTATATCAGCTTTTTGATTAACTAGATATTCAACAACACTAAGATGACCATTTTGAGCAGCTCTATGAAGAGGAGTCCAATTAAATATAAAAACTCAACACTTGTATTTTTTGCATTTATATCAGCTTTTTGATTAACTAGATATTCAACAACACTAAGATGACCATAATGAGCAGCATAATGAAGAGGAGTATTATTAAATCTAAAAACTCAACACTTGTATCTTTTGCATTTATATCAGCTTTTTGATTAACTAGATATTCAACAACACTAAGATGACCACTATAAGCAGCCAAATGAAGAGGAGTCCAATTAAATATAAAAACTCAACACTTGTATTTTTTGCATTTATATCAGCTTTTTGATTAACTAGATATTCAACAACACTAAGATGACCATTATTAGCAGCTCTATGAAGAGGAGTATTATTAAATATAAAAACTCAATAGATGAATCCTTTGAATTGACACTAGTTCCATGTGCTAACAAATACACAACACTTGATAGTTTACCATTTTGGGCAGCATTTATTATGTTATTGTCAAAATCTGGTGGTTGGGTTGTTCGCCATTTACCATATTTTTCATATTCTTCTTGTTCCTTTTTTTGTTGCTCTGCTTTGATGCGTTCTTCTTCTTTCCTTTTCACTTCTTGTTCCTCTTGTCTTTTTTTCTCTTCGAGATTTCTTATCTCTTGTTCTTCATTCCACTTTTTCAGTGATTTACATTGATTTTCTAGATTATTCTTTTGTGAACGAAGTTCCGAAATTTCTGATTCTTTCAATAGAATTATGTGATTTTTCTGTTCAACATTTTGAGTCAGATTATTTAGTTTTTCTGTGAGAATATTGATAGTTTCTTTCATTTGTGTAAAAGTCTCTGAAAATTCATTTAAGTATTGAATATTTTTTGAGAAAAAATCACTGTTCTCTGTGGAAAATACTTGCAAAAACTTTAAAAGCTCTTCAAAATCCTGTGCTTTTTCAAATTGAATGAGTGATAATAAGATGCTCGATTGAGATCCATGAAATTGAACACATTTCTCAAAAAATGGTTTGATAGAATCGATTCCAAAAACAAAATTGCTATTTTGAAAAATTCTGCACAAAATTCCGAGATTTAAATGACAAAAATCGTCAAATTTGAGAAATTCTGTTAATTTAGAGCTCATAATTTGTTCATAATTCAAAGATTCAAAAAAAACTTCTTTTTGCATGTGAAGGACCAAGGATAATATATAACTATATGAACTATTATTAATTAAAGCACAAAGAGAGCGACAACCGAAATAATTGCAAATTTCATATACCATTTCAAAATTCTCAATTTCGGGAATGATTAAACGAGAATGGATCATATCTAGCATAATTTCAACAATATTTCTTTCAAAATTGTCCGGAATTCTAAATATTTCATCATTATTATAGCGGAAATGTTCTTGATAAACTAAACTGTGAAGATACATGCTTCCTATATTGATTTTATATAATTTATCCTTATGAATTAGAAAACCATTCACTAATAGAGCTTCAATTCGCATCCTAAACGAATCAAAAACAGAAAAATGGCATTTGCTTCTTTTGATTATTTCAAATACTTCAATTTGGTCTTTGTACTCATTAGGGACTTTCCCTTCTGCTATAAATTCGAAAAACATTCTTAAATAGAGTTCAGATGAATTAGTTTGAAATGACACTCTCTCTTGATTCATATTGGGGCAGTATCCCGTCATTACCAATTGATTGCTATTATCAACACCAAACTCTACACTATTGAAGGTGAATATGGCTTTTGTGACATTTCCTTCCATTTGATATTATTTTTGATCTCTCAATTTTGAAATAAATTTATATAAACCATTCAAAAAAAATTTTTTGTCTAGAATTTTAATTCTAAACGGTATTAGACATAAAAACATGACCGTTAAAAATTCTTTTATTTATATACAATTGAATCACATTTATCGTAATTCCGTTTAAAAATTTACAAAAAGGAATATTTGTGTGAATTTGATCTCGAATCTTATGTGAATTATCCATATATTCATGCCAGAATACAATTTATTATAAATAAATGGATTGGAAATGCGATCGGGATCGTATTTAGATCAATATTCAAAAATTTATTGATTGATATCATCTTTTTTAAAGCCATTCAATTAATAGGAAGTCGTCCTATGAAAGAAAGTTTTATTGATCATTTTTTAAAAATATTGTATTAGATAAACGTTCAATTATTTCTTTGAACTTAGAATTAACGCTTCAAATTTTAAATAATGGGTATTTTTTCCGAACATATTTGGAAATGATATTAAACTCCCTAAATATTTATTATATTCATATCAAATCTCTAATTTTGTTTGCTAATCTCTTGATTTCTTAATTAGTCTCCGTTTTTTCGGTAATTTTTTACATAGAATTTAATTTATTCAAAAAGATTAGTTTTTTCTATTATTAAGATTCTTCAAATTGAATACTAATCTTTGGCTAAGATTTTTTGATAAATTCAGTGCTCGCATAAATTTTTCGAATGTTTTTGTAGTGGTCATTGAGCATTCCTACCTTTTAAAATAGGAGAATGCCTTTCAGTCATTTTCAAAATCGCAAAATGAGTCCAAAGTTTGGACTCCAAACCATAATAAACAACTTGTTATATATAATAAACGGCTAATTATTGGTTTTGAGAATTAATATTTATTTATTATTGAAATAAACTCATTCCCAAAACTCAACAAGTTACCAAATTTACTCAATATTGGCTCTCATTTAATCGTAACTTAAAAGTATTATCAAAAATTTGAATAGAGTGATTCAATTATTCTTCAATGAAAACATTTGGTCAATTACCAAAATAAATATTCAATATTTCAAAAAAACCTCCAATAATGAGTTTTGGGAAAGAGTTTATGAAGAATAATTGAATCTTTTGAATACAAAAATCGAAAATTACATTGAAAAGCAACATTCAAATATTTTATAATTACAAATATTAATCATTCATAAAACAAAAAATATTTGAGTTTGATCCATATTTTGGTCAAACGTACTCGAATGATAATATCATCAACTTTAAGGAGTTTTTACTTCTTGTACTTTTCAGCCTTCTTTTCCTTAATAGAATTGCGGTAAGCCTTCATCTTGTCCTGCTTTTCCTTGAACATTTCTTTCTTTGAATCCTCGGACTTGATTACACACCACTTGACTTGTTGTTGAACCTTTGGAACGGCAAATAAAGATGGTTCAGAAACTTGTGGAAGGGTTTCTCCCTTTGGAACACGAACAACACGTGATTTATAAGCAACAAGGCGATCAATGTTTTGCTTAAGAAGTTCCTTATCCTTGCAGTGTTCACGGCGGGTGTCAACAGCAATACCAAGATAACGGGCTCTGGCTGAATCAATTCCAGCAGCCTTAAGCTCTTCCTTTGTGAAACCACGGCCTAATCTAAGCTTAGCATTATATCTAACTGTTGGGCAGTGAACTAATGGACGAAGAGGACCCTCAACTGGGCGGGGGGCGATCTTCTTACCAAGAGCGATTCTAGCATTGCGGCGGCGTTGAGCGCGGGCTGGATCGTCAAAATATGTCTTAACACGTTTATACCAGTCCTTACGAAGGTGATCATTTGGGACCATATTATTCTTCGACACCATTTTCGAAAGGTCGGCCATAACCGCCATTTATGACGGTTATTTTACAAAAACTTTACACTTTACAATGAACGAAGAGACGATGGCTCTGCCGAACCCTTTTGCGGTTGCCAATGACCCTAATGACTCGCCTGATCTTGAATTGTTGACGAGGGAAACTGATGGCAATGATGAACGTAGGCCTTTTTCTTTTCCTGTGTTTTATCCGCTGGCTTATCATAATATTTCTTTGGAAATTCCCCAAAAATATTCTTTTATTGTGAGACTTTCGTATTATTCTGCATATTCTATTGTTTTTTCAATGTTTTTTTCCTTTTTAGCATCTTTAATGACAACACTTAGAGAGGTTTTCTTATCATTTACATGGATGATTCTTTATTCGTTCTTATTTTTGTATGTTCAGTATTATCCACTGTATACATCAATAAAAAGCGAGATTCCTTCACAAAAAATTGTTCCAGTGCAATATGCAATGATATTTTTCCTTCTTCCATTGGTAATTGGATTACCTGGCACAGGAATGATTGGATTTGTCTACCTATCAAATGCATATTCTCTTGGATCATCATTCAGTATCATGCTTTCATTCATCATTTCTATTTGGAATACTATTAACATAGTATCTGAAATCGCTATCCTCTTTTTGATTGTCCCCCTATTCACACTATCTGGAAGAATTTCAAACCCTGCTGATCTTTGAGTATAAGTTCATTTCAGAGAACTGTAGCAAGATATTTGCCACTTTTAGATTTTAAATAAAGTATTCAATCGGACGGTTTTACATTGAAAAATAATTTAAAGAATAGTATATCGTTCAGTATTAGAGAATGACTGAACTTATGATTCTTTCTGGCTGGCTGAAAAGGAAAGGGGCTTGTTTTGGAATCAAATTTAAACGATATTGTTCAATCTGTTGTCATACATTTATCATTTTTGCAGACGATACAGCCAAAGTTCCTGAAAAAACGATTGATATTACCAGCGAGACTCGAATTTCTTACATTATAAATGGAAAATCATCATGTTTTACGATATTCAACTCTGAAAAAGAACAAATTGAGTTGTTTGCAGAAACACCTGAAGAGACTATGAGGTGGGTCACTGTTCTGAGGAATGCGCATAGTCAAATACCATGTTTATCAATTAATGATTTTCTCCCTATTTCAGTGATTGGACAAGGATATTATGGTAAAGTGATGTTGGTTAGAAAATTTGATTCTAATGAGCTATTTGCTATTAAATCAATTCATAAAAGCAGACTTATCCAAGATAACAAAAGCGATTCTGCTCTTGCAGAACGAAACATTTTAATGAAAGCAAAGCATCCATTTATTGTCCAGCTTCGTTTTGCTTTTCAAACTCCGTCCAAATTCTATTTAGGATTAGAGTATGTTCCTGGAGGTGAATTGTTTTCTAGGGTCCAAAACAGTGGTGGTCTTGATCAGGCATCGATTCAATTCTATCTCGGGGAAATAGTTCTTGCTCTATCGTATCTGCACTCGCTTGGAATTATATATCGTGATCTGAAACCAGAGAATATTTTATTGGACCGAGAAGGTCACTTGAAACTCACTGACTTTGGGTTGTCTAAAGACATGGCTGACACTAGAAGTGCAAATACATTTTGTGGTACTTTTGAGTATATTGCACCAGAAATTGCTCTTCGTAAACCATATGGATATGAAGTTGACTGGTGGGCTCTTGGAATTTTGGGTTATGAAATGGCTATGCAATGTACACCTTTTTTCGACAAAAATCAATCAAGACTTCTTGAGAAAATTATCAATGAGTCCCCTGCATTTCCAGATGAAATCAATGGTGATTTCAGGGATTTACTAAATAGACTCTTGGCAAAAGATCCAAAAAAGAGAGCCAAGTTTCCAGACATAATGAACCATGCTTTCTTTAGGGGAATAGATTGGGATTTGGTTTATCATTGCAAACTAAAACCTCCTTTTGTGCCCAAAATTACAGATCCTGCAGTACCTCAGAACTTTGATACCCAGTTCACATCACAACTTGCGATAGATTCATATGGGACTCCTGTTCTTGGAGAGGAAGGAAACATGCCCGGGTTCTCGTTTACCGGACCTATAGAAGAAACTGAGAATGTTTTTGATTGCTTATCACTGGAGGATCCTGTGAATTTGCAATAGTTTTTTGTTCTGTAAAGATTTAAATACGTTTTTGCGCACATAGAATATGAATGAAAAACAGCAATTTATTTCGTCTCTCCATCAAATTATTTCTAAAACGAGGCCCGAATATAATTGTAAACCTATTACTGGAAATGTTGGTCAAGATGTTATTGGTTATTTCACAGATCCTTATGGGAGAACAATCAGGATCTTACCCAAATACAAAGATGATACTTCTTTGGGTCCCGGGTGTTATAACCCTGATAAACCCAAATCACATTCAAGGTCTATCAAGATTTCTTCAACTGGAAAACGATCATCTCTTGTTTTAAATAAGTTCAAAGTTGGTCCTTCTGATCATTCGAATATCCAAATCGAATCTTTCAATAATCGAAAATCAAAGAAATCTGATAAGAAGAAATTATTTGAGAAAAACAGGAAACCCAAAACCCTTGAAACACCACAGCACAAGGATTTAGATGAACCAAGGAACCCAGAACCAAAGAGAAGATATCCTGCTTTTACATTCAACAACTCTCCAAACACAAGGCAATTCCTATCCAAAGAGAATCGAGAACTTTTCGAGATCAAAGAAGAACAAGAATCCAAATCAAAATCATTATTTCAGCAAAGTGTTTCCCTTAATGCAATTCCTGGGGCATCATCTGTGTTTAAATCTCACACAGAAAGATTTGTTGATATTAATACCTCCATAACTCCCTCCTCAACACAATACCATGTTCCAACTGGAATAGACACATCCAAAGGGCACTGCTTTGGACCATTATTCCCTGAAGGAGAACCATTACCGCAATTTACTACGCCCGGTCCTGGGCATTATAGTGTGAAATCAAAATCTATAGTTTCCAAATCAAGGCCTAGTCCATCATTTGCGACAAGGATACCTCGACAAACCTTACCAATTGCTGATGGACCATCCCCAGTGGACTATCAAAAACCCACTACAACAATGAAAAGAACTGCATCACCATTGATTCATCCCAAACTTGATAGACCTGGTTCATCCTGGTGTGAGCCAAAAGAAACACCTGGTCCTGGGATTTATAATGATGGAATTCCCAAAAAGGCTACTGGTGGATTTATACCCGTGGCTAAGAATAGCATAAATAGTACCTCTATAATAGGTTCTGGTGATCTATTATTAGTGCATGGAGATATGATTAAGAAAACATATAATGCAAAGATTTATAGAAGTAACAAGAAATAGTTTATTATATACGTTTAAAATTTATGAGTGAGTTACCTGCATATGCGAAAGCATTGTTTCAGAGAAAGAATGAACGAGAAAAATTAGTTTCATCAACAAATATATCATATAGCCCGATTAATCTTCGCTCGCCAACCAAGAAAGACAATAACTCATCTTTAAGTATTTATGAGATTCAAGATGAAATTGTTGAGCTCAAAGAAGTTATTTTTGAATTGAGAAAAGAAAACAGGGAACTAAAAAGTCAGAATAGAATTCTAAAAATCGAAAATAATGAATTAAAAAATTCCTCAATATTAAAAAGCGAAAACTCAAAGCCTTTGTTCGAAGAATTAAAGCTAAAATTAAAAGAAGCGGAAAAAAAACTTGCTTCAGGGGAATCAAAAGTTTCTATCCTAGAAAAAGAAATTGCAGCAAAAAATGTCCAGTTATTTGCGAAAGATAAGCATATATCACACCTTAAAAGCCAAATAGATGCCTTAAAAGGTGAAGATATCCCAGTGGCGAGCAGTAATTCTGTTAATGCAGTTCAATATTGTGATGAATCAACTCGATGGGATGATGGATCAAGTGAAATTCAGAGCTATGAAACTAATGAAATTACCGATATATTATCAAATCTAACTCTTCAAAAGGAAAAACTGGAAAAAGCTTTGAACACTATCCCTCCCAGAGGCAAGCTTGCGAAAGGTTACCTACTTCAAAAAGAAGAAAACGAAAAGGAACTTCAGATGATCAATAAGAAGATCACACATTTGAAACTTGAGCTTAAAAGGAGAAACAGTCGTTGAGTCTATTGTTTGTATGATTAAAATCAGGATTTTACATGTGTCGGTTTAGAATTTTTCACATCACAGATTACTTGTTCACTATGTTTGATGTACAAGAGCTATTAAAGCTCCCAAAACAACCTGCAAAAACTGTGAGGTTCTTTAAAAGGGGAGGTATGTATTATTGTATTGAACAAGATGCTGAATTAGTTTCATCAAAGTATATTAAATCATTTGGATCATTAAAAGATTCATCGAACGGAGGTGGAAAATATGTTAACTTTAGTGAAGCTCTTTATATTTCTTTGCTTAGGGATTTATTAATAAATAACCATACATCAATTGAAATATATGAATTTGAGAGTGGAAACTGGAACAAAACCATTGAAGCATCTCCTGGTAATGTATCACCCGTTTTGGATTTGATTAACAATGATTTATTTCTTTCTTCTCCGGCCAGTTTACTTGCAGTGCATTTTCAAGAATCTCAAGAGAAATTAATTTGTGATGCAGCTACCTGCGATTCATCATTGTATACAATTTCAACAACAGAGTATATTGAAGCACCCTCATTTTGTCACTTTGAATCACTAATTACCCAAACAATGCCAAATGAGCTTGTACTAATTTGCCTTCCTGATAGATTTATTAACAGAGTGTACACAATTGTTGACAAGTTTGGGATTCCATATCGAACGATTAATACAATAAAATCGGTAGAAATTGGTGATTTGCCTCAATTCAATTCACTGAAAACACTTGTATCAAATCTTAAATTGAATCTCTCTGAGTTTAAGCATCAGCACTTTAAACTAATCGATTTTATGACAATAGATTACTCAGCTTCAATGGCCTTGAATATTTTCCCTGATGATAAACTTTATAAAGGCCTACCAACATCCCTATATCAACTTCTTAATATGTGCGTAACACCAATGGGATCAAGACTTCTTCAACAAAACATGCAACAACCTTTATTGGATGTTTTTCATATTGAGGAACGCCTTGATAAAGTTGAAGCTTTTTTTCTTAATCCGGAGCCAAGAATGAGAGTCCGTGAAATTATGAAACAACTACCCGATTCAGCACGTCTAGTCCGAAAATTTATTTCCAAAAAAGCAAGTCTTCAAGATTGTGTTCGTCTTTATGATATCGCCAATGTTGTTGATAAATTATCATTTCTTGGAGAAACAGGTATTCCACAGTTTTCTGAATTCATTGAATCTATCAGAAAATATCAAAAAGTCTGCAATGATGTGAAAGAATTGGTTGAGAAATCGATTGATTTTTCTATGATACCACAACATATTTATAGAATATGTCCTAGTTTTTCAGAAGATTTACAAGTTCTCTCTGATGAGATTAATTCCATAAAGTCACAAATGGAGAAAAAGAAAAACAAAATTGCTGATTCAATTGGAATTGATCGAGATAAAATCAAGTTAGAGAGATCAACGAATCAAAAATCATTCTATATGAGAATTCCAAGATCGATGGAAAGAGACATAAGAGGCGATAATACATTGAATGTAATAGAAACTAGAAAAGATGGTGTTCATATAACAACAACAGAAATTACCGAATTCTCAAATCAAATCCTTGACAAAGAAGCAGAATACACAAACCAGCAAAAATCTATACAGTCCAAAGTCATTGATGGCCTATTGAAATATGATTATATTTTCCTCGAACTTGGGAATGTTATTGCTGATATTGATTTTCATGCTGCATTAGCAGAGGTATCAACAACAAGTAACTATGTGAGACCCAAGTTTGCCTCATCCGATGATCCTGAACTTATTCTTAATAACGCAAGGCATCCGTTGCTTGAAAAGCACACCGAGTTTATTCCCAGTAATATTGAAATGAAGAAAGGCGATTCTTCGTTCTTTATTATTAGTGGCCCGAATAGCGCTGGAAAATCAACCCTATTGAAAACTGTTGGGTGCTGTGCATTTCTAGCTCATATCGGGTGTTTCGTTCCTTGTGATTCAGCAAAAATTCCAATAATACCATCAATTCACGCGAGGGTTGGTGCTTGGGACTCTTTGCATATGTCAACATTCACTGTTGAAATGACAGAAATGGCAAGCATACTTGAATCCGCAAGTTCTTCTTCATTGGTTATTGTTGATGAGCTTGGTAGATCCACAAGTTGCTCTGATGGATTTGGATTGGCCTGGGCTATCTCAAAGCATTTGGCGACAAATATTGGGGCATTCACGCTTTTTGCCACCCATTTTCATGAACTCTGTAAGCTGAGTGATGAAATCCCATGTGTTAAGAATTTCCACATGGATGCAGAGGTAGATGATCGTCTTATTATGAAGTATCAGCTGGTTCCGGGACCATTTCCTCATTCATTCGGTATCGAGGCAGCAGATAGAGCCGGATTCCCGCAATCAGTCATGAAAAATGCAAGGGCAAAAGTTAGGGAATTGGAAATCGCCGACGGAGAAGTAGAAGTATCTTCTACCACGAAAAAACAATCATTCGATCCTAACTACCCATACCTGAAATTCCTAAGAAGCATTGCCCAGAAGGAAATATCTTTAATGAACCCTAAAGAATACATAGAATTCATCGAAAGTGGACTCTCAGCATTCGAGGAGGACAAGAGGACAAATACTTTTGCCGACTCTGAATAAATATTTTTGATAAAAAATCGTTTCCACATTCAATTCAGATTTTCATACGTTAAATGACTTCAACAGAGACTGTTGTTCGGATTCTTCCATCTAAAAACCCGTCTCCTGGTCCCGGTTCGTATTCCGTTCCATCTGACTTTGGAAATCGCGCTCCAAAGATAAGCATTAAAAATAAATATGAAACCAAGGACAGAACTGTTGGATCTCCTTATCAGATGGTTCCTTCCACAATTGGAACTGGTAAAAAGTATAGTATTTCAAGTAGAATTGATGTTCGCACATATGTTGAAACGCCCGGTCCTGATTATGTTCCTCCACAATTTGGGGCTGAAGCGCCCAAATGTTATTTTCACATTAGAAACTCTGTAGGTGTTGTTAAAAAGTCCGATATTCCTGGTCCTGGTGCATATGTCACTGAAAAGCAATTTGGGAAAGATGGGAAAAAATTCTCGATTCAAAACAGAGCTTTTGTTAAAGAAGAAGGCGAGATTCCTGGTCCTGGTGTTGGGAAACTGCTGCCTGATTATTCAAAAGTGCTTAAAAAGCCTCCCCAGACATCTATTGGCAATAGGTATCAAAAGAACAAGCAGGCCGAAACTCTACCTGGGCCAGCTGACTATGACATTCCTCGAAGGCTTAGCACAACATCTTCAAGTCTTCATGGTGTGTCGCGAAAACCTAAAACCGAAATATCACCAGGTCCTGCTCAATATGTCCCCCCTACATTGTTTGGGAATAATGCTCCTAAATACTCAATCAGATCCAAATCTGAAATGAAAAGAGAAATTGTTGATCCTCCAATCCAGAAGCTTCCTGATACATTTGGGAAAGGTCCACAGATTTCTTTTCATACAAAACCCATCAGCCGGGAAGCGCCTGAAACGCTTCCTGGTCCGGATTATGTTCCACCTCCATTTGGAAATGGAGCTCCAAAATGGTCATTGACATCAAGGCATCCTCCAAAATCATCTCTAAGTTCAACCCCAGGGCCAGCTGCATATGATAATACAATAATGAATTCTGGGAGGAGCTACACAATCAAAGGCCGCAATTATCCGCCACCAGAAACAAAATCACCTGGAGGACCTGGACCAGCTGGATACACTCCTGAGTATCGAAGAGTTCTCCCATCTACTCCCCAGACTTCAATACAAAACAGATACAATGAAAAATCCGATAAAGGTGGACTTGGTTACTTTGATCTTGGATCTACCCTTAAAGGGCCAAAATTCACAATTGGATCCAAAGAAAATGTAGAAATAGCAGTAGGTAAACCATAAAACATTTCTTTATTAATCAAACTCAGAAAATTCCAAATAAGTTTCTTTTCTACAAGTTTTCTTTTGTTCTTCTTTGATCCTCATGTTCAATTTCTCAACAAGGTTTTTCAATGACTTGATATATTCTTCCATTTCGGGTACTTGATATTTGTACTTCTCAATGATCATTGAACTCTCAGATAAAACTTTTGATTTTTGCTCGTAGTTAAATTTGAGATTTGAACCTTCTTGCTTCAGTTTCTCAAAGACGGTTTCATATTTGGTGTGGTCCTTTTGTAGAGAAGAAAGTATTGATACTTGAACTTCAATTTGTTGATGAATGTCTTCGATTTCATTATCCAGCTTCTTGTGTTCATCTTCTGCTTCGGAATCGATAGATTCTGCTTTCAACTTCCATTTATCTGCATTAGATCTGACTGCTAATATAGTCTGGTGAATATCATTAATTTGCTCTTCATTCACTTTAATAATATCCTGATACTTATTATTCAACTCTCGGATTTCATTTTCTCTTGTTTTTATCTCTCTTTGAATATCAGATTGCCCTAAAACTTCGATGGTTGATATTTGACTTTGAATTGTTTGGTTTTCTGCCATGAACTTGGTGTTCTTTTCAATGATTGACTTCAGTGTTGCTTTATGTGCTTCGAGCTCCATTTCAATAATCTCTTTCTTTTTTAAGATCTGTATTTGTTGAGAATTCGATTGATCTAGGATATTCATGGATTTTGTTCTCATATCTTCAATGTTCAATGTTGATAATTCAATTTCTGATTCGAGTTGTTCTTTTTTGGTATAACATCCTTCGATTTGAGCTTTAATTGATGATATAGACTCGATGAAACTACTAAATCCATTATCTGCTTTTGATGCCCTTAATATTGAATTCTCCTGAAAAGCTGTTTTATATTGCTTTTCAAGAGAATCTTTGGCATAGCTTACTTGTTGATTATCGCTCATTAGTTGAGAAATTCTCATTTTTAAAGCACCAATGGCATTTTCATATCTTGTTGCAAGAACTTTTTCATGCTCGTTAACAGATATTCCAAATTTGGCTTCTGATGATTGGATAACTGATTTAATTCTCGCAAGTTCTTCATTATACATATCTCTAGTTAGCCTTTGTTTTTGAGATTCAGCACTTGCTTCTTCTGCTAATTCAACAGCATTTATCATTTGATTCAAAACATTTTCTTGCTGCTGCTCTTGTTTCTTGATTTTGTCTTCTAATACATGGTATGAGTTAATAAGCTGCTTGTGATCAAATAATTCTTCTTCTAAACGATTCAGTTTTTTGGAATTCTCAACTTTAGATGATTCCAATTTAGAAATAATACTGAGAAGCTGCTGTTGTCTTTGATCAAGAACAGCTCTGTGCTTAGAGATTTGTTCAGAAAACGCATTCATTTCTTCCAAAAATGATCTAAATTTCTTTGTATCAACAGTTGTCTTGTGCAATTCGGCTAGCAAAGCCTTCTTTTCGGTATTGTACTCGTTCAAGGTATTCACACAGTTTTCAAATTCATCTTTAGCCTCTTGTGTTTTCCTCCGCAGGTTATTTATAATAGTAGAATTGCTGGTTATTTCATCGAAAAGATCTGCATTATTGTGATTACCTTTGTGAATGCTACCTATCCTTTCTCTAAGTCGAGAATATTCATCATCAAGCTGGTTAATTTCTTTTTCAATGTCCTCTAATTTAAATGGAATCTGTTCTTCATCATTTGTATCATTAATAACGGTATTATTCATAATTTCACGTTCGTTAAGCAACTCTTGTTGTAATCTATGTAGATTATCCAGTTTCTCAATAATCATATCATCATATGCCATAATTATTGAAGAAAACACAATTCCATCATTCAACCATTCTGGATTAGATAACCCGTTTTTTGAAAAGATCTCTTGTATCGAAGGATCGACATTATATTCATCAGTGGCAAAATATATCATTAACTTTTTGCTCAATTCCCAAAGATGACCGAGATTCGTATTCATATTAGTGTAGACGTTTATTATTTAAAAAAAGAAAAGAAGGATACAAATTTACTATTAGCAACACTTAGACTTCCCATTTTCCTCCTGGATATCAAAAGAACGGATGAGAGACTTTTCGAAAAACTTTTTTTCGATTAGCTGCTTTCCAAGAAACGAAAAGATCTCATCTATTCCTTCCCCAGTCTTTGCAGAACACTCGAAATGGTTATATGAATGCTTTTGACAAAATGAATAAACTTCTGGAGGAACATCGACACAGAGATCAGATTTGTTCCCAACCATAACTATAATTGTGCTTTCCCCGAGCTTTTCAACAGCATCAACCGCGTAATCGATTGCTGGCGATACTGTACCTTTTTTGAATAAATCATATACACATAAAACAGCTTTGGCTTCACGCACATAAGACATCGTTACGCTCTTGAATTTTTCCTGGCCTGCTGTATCCCAAAGCTCGAAACTAATCACCCCTTCATCAAACTTATAACTTTTTGTTAAAAAAGCAACTCCAATCGTTGCCGTTTGATTTTCATCAAATGTATTCATACCAAACCTAGTTGCAATTGATGTTTTACCAACTCGGCTCGTTCCTAAAAGAACAACTTTTGCGTTAAATGACCCCTCCATTTTCATTGTGTTTTTTTTCAGCTCAGGACGATTATCTTCAGAAAATCGTAAACACAGACGGTTTTCCCTTACAATAAATATTCTGTACTTTATTGATGATTTCTTTGAAACTGGGACACTTTTAGGGCCATTTCGGAGAGTTCTGTTTCGTTTTCTGAGAAGAGCTCTTTCATTGCCTCCATTATTTCGTCTGTTGTGTGGATATTCTTGTAATTATCAAGAATGAATTCGAATACTCTTGCGGAAAACTCTAATGGTTTTGAGAACACTTTCAAAAGGTTGTTCTGACACTCTTCTGTTGCCAAAAACTCTGGAGACATTGCGATGATATGCTCGAGGGATTCCATTGATTCTAGTTTTTCTGTATGAGCATACTGTGTCGCTAAATACACCATGTGTTCGGGGGATAATTCCATTGGGTGTGATTTTAGTAGTACATATAAGCAATATGCATGTTCTGGCTCTTGGTTAATCATCTTAAAGTACTGTTCGATGATTAATTCTCTTTGTTCTTCATTAACATGAGAAATGCAGTCCGCGATAAAGATAGCAGCAGATGAAACAGAAAAATGCTTAATAGAATTTTGTATCAATCCCGCAAGATACTCATCAAAAGAACTTGGTGTTGACAAATACAAATCATGAAATACTTCATAGACAGAATTTCCAAGATTGTCCTCCAATCCAATCTCCATTAGAGTATGAAAAACCTCATCAGATGGTTCAATTTGAAGAAACAAATTCAATGCTAGAGCCCTTATTTCGCAATTATATGAAGAATCTGTAACTGGTTTCGCGATGTTGAAATCGTAACACTCATGGTTGAACATTGCTAAAGATGTTAAAAAGGATAAAGTAGCCTTGATCACAGGAGATACAGTTGATTGGAGCCAATTACTGATTGATTCGGTTAGCAATGGTTCAAGGGACAAAAGAATCTGTGGTACAACATCAGAATTATTGACCATATTAGAGAAAAATTCAATAATTTCAGGATTCTTATCGATTTTAAGCAAATAATCAAAAGGAATTTGTTCGACAATTTCATCAAAATGGTTGGGGAAAACTGATGATAACTTTTGAAACGCGGATAAAACATTTGACATTATCGGTTCATTTGCTTCGCACATGCTTTCAATCAAAACACCAAAAATATTGTGTTCCAACAATTGTTTCACTTCTTCGCTTTCACAATCACCCTGTAATAAAGCGCTCAGACCATTAAACCCGATTTTCCTTGTGAACATTTCTTTTTGTTCTATTTGGCTTAAAATAAGCTCGGGGCTATTAGGCAAAAATCCAAATTCTATTGTCTCATTTACATTCTCGTTTTCAAAATCTCCCTCCATCTTAAAATGGACCAGCCTCTTCTATCGTTGTAGGACACTTTTGGATCCACAGTATGAGGAAACCTAGAAATAACAACAGACAAATCAATGTGATTTAGTTCGCCCGAGTTTTAGTGTTCTTCATCTTCAGATTCATCAATGGTAGAATTAATAATCTTCTCGCTAATGGTTTTCAAGACAGGGAAATCTTCAGATATTGTAGAATAATCAATAGAAAGAAAATCGAAAAGAAACAAAACATTTGGAACTGGAGTCGTGTGGTCCCCTTTCTTCATCCTCTGGCTGAAATGGGACAATAGAATGAATTTGGCATTCATTCTTCTTCCTGTTTCAATCGCTTTGCTTACTGTTGAATGTCTATAGCCTTCAGCATTGGCTTCTAAGTAATCTGGGAATGTAGATTCATGAATCAAAACATCGCAATTTCCAATTGAATCCGCGATATCGATAACATTGGGACTTCTGTCTCCACTATACACAATCCGATGATTTGAATCAACAATAAATAAACACGCTTTTGCATTTGGAGTATGGTGAACATCATATGACTGAATTATTACATTTTTTACACTAATTGGTTCATCTCGATTGCATTCAACAAGATGGAAAAAATCTGGTCCGAAGAAACTCTCTTTCTTTTTAAGATCTTGATAGAAACCAACTGGAGCAAAGAAAGCGATGCCATCATTGGTGAGCAATGCTCTTTCATACAATACTCTAACTATTCCTAAAACATGGTCGCTATGCTTATGAGAGAGCCATATACAATTTAGATTAGATAAAATATATTTCGTTAATTCTTTCCCAAACTTGGTCATTAATTGATTATATGTTCCCTGGCCACAATCAAGAAGATAGAAACCTTCTCTTGTTTGAATAAGATAACCCGATACATTTCGATGAAGAGATGAGTATTTACACCCGGATCCAAGGCAAGTAATGATAAATGAATCTGTATGTGGTAGGTCAATAGGATCAGAAACAATATCATTCATTGATACGGGATTTAAGACTCCTCTCATAGATATTGGATGAGATGTATATGATGAATTGACACCAAGATTATAAAAGTTTTGTTTGGAATAATGAATTGGAATGAAAGATGCTAATGGTGAAACAATACGTGGGATCGAAACAGATATCGAATTATACAAATTTATTGGACGAGGAAATGCATATTGGTCGTTTTCAAAGAAACATAAATTAAACTTGATATTAGAAAACTTATGAATATAATCAGCAGAATTGAGCAAGATAGGGTTGGTAAAATGAACCACAACATCAAACTGAGACATTTCTTCAGGTAGTAAAGCAATATCTTTTATATCTATAGCCTCAATAAATAAAATTCTTTCGCCTATCATCATTGGATTTAGAACATCATCTGGATTCACAACAAGACCATTATCAAGTGTCACAGATTGACCTTGATTCAATTTGCCGAGCAAAGGTCCTTTCGGAACACCAAGAGATATTGCTTTATAAGAATCAATGCTCCCTTTAATATCATGAACTTTGATATTAAATGCAATCGACTTTGTAAGTTTAATTATTTCACAATCAATACAATTATCGGAATATCCATATTTCAAAACACTTCCTATATTAAATTGGTCATTCATATTAAGTAATGGCATATTCACAAATTCTTGTGGACCGATAATGTTCACATTAAGCTTAGAAATATCAAAAGTTTCAATGAGTAACCCAATCAATCCACTGCTAAGTTCTGGATATATACTAGTAATAAATATCTGCTTAATATTTGCTATTTTAATCCTTTGTTGGTGGTTTAGTCTTAAAACCTGCTCAGGAGCACCAAACAAATAAAATTTCCTTTCTATTTGTAGAGAAACACAAGGATCGCAATCAATGGACCTCCCTGAATGAACCCTAATACCACACCTCATAAAAAAAAATGTTCCAAACTATCAACAATTTTAAATGGTGGTATCAAACCTATTTTACATTGTAAACTTCATTGAATAAACCCGAATTCTGTTTTTAATGATAATATACATCATACTCTGGTTTTAATTGGAATATATATTGTATTGAGTTATGGATTCTCATTTAGTTTTAGGAAAGATTTGAAGAGGATCTGATGAAACTATTTAACTCAACAATATTATCAAAGCAGAGCAACAAAAAAAGGAACAAGAAGAATATGAAAAATATGGTAAATGGCGAACAACCCAACCACCAGATTTTGACAATAACATAATAAATGCTGCCCAAAATGGT
>Ga0209639_1001722_pt1 | contig 20075 bp, 18 predicted proteins | sample EPASupsiteHSE605_FD_187268 | JGI IMG/M metagenome (GOLD analysis project Ga0209639, IMG submission 187268) | Bioremediated contaminated groundwater from EPA Superfund site, New Mexico - Sample HSE6-05 (SPAdes) (version 2) | ecosystem: Environmental > Aquatic > Deep subsurface > Groundwater >...
CATTTCACAAATATGTAAAACAAGGAATTTATGAAATTAGTTGGGGTATCACAAATGATATTAAATATATTCAGAACATTAATATTGAATAAACAAAGCGGTGGGTTTCAACCCACCCTACGGACTATTATTCAATTAATAATTTTGCAGCTGCAATTCCATTCAGTGAAAAATGTATAGAAATATCAGAATCTCCATATCCACAATTGTATTCATTACTAGGATATTGTTTATATGTACAAAATGATTATCAAAGAGCCTTGGAATTTGCAAAAAAAGCTGTAGATATGCAGCCAGATGACTCAAAGCCTTATTATATCTTAGGTATAATCTATAAATCTCTTGGCAACTATGAACTTGCTAAAGAAAATTTTAAAAAGTCCATTGAAATTGAGCCGGATTTTGTAGATGCCTTTGATGCATTAAATGAGATTAGTATAGAACAGAATAAAGGGGATGATGGTATAAATTATGGGGATATTGCAATTAACAAAATGCAGGAATAAATATTAAATAAAATTATGTATTAACCATTGTAAATGATTTATCAAAAAATAGTGAATTATGTTTTATTTAAGTTTTCTAGCGAGTAGAATTAAATAAAAATGTTTTGAGGGTGAATTATATGAAAAAGATTTCGGAATTTTTATACATTATAAAAAGGTTTTTGGTGCGCAATGCGCACCCTACACGGCTAGCAACATAAGGATCAAGATGGAGGAATGTCAAATTATCGCAGGGCATATTTAGAGAATAGTTATATATTTATAACAATAGTGACATATAAACGTAATCCGATATTAATAAATAATATGGAGATTTTAAAGAGCAGCTACAAGAAAGTAAGAGACAAGTTTTGTTTTTGAGAAGAATTATTTGTTTTTGTCACAGTATATGGGATCCACCAATGAGAAGAGGACAATAACATAAGGGGGATGATGGTATAAATTATGGGGATATTGCAATTAATAAAATGCAGGAATAAATATTAAATAAAATTATGTATTAACCATTGTAAATGATTTATCAAAAATAGTGAATTATATTTTATTTAAGTTTTTTAGCGAGTAGAATTAATTAAAAATGTTTTGAGGGTAAATTATATGAAAAAGAATTTTTATACATTATAAAAAGGTTTTTGGTGCGCATTGCGCACCCTACACGGCTACTTTTGTTATAAAATTACTATAATAGGAAATGCTTTATGGAAAAAGAACAATTTGAAATATATTTAGAAGAAAGTAAAAAGTTAATCGAGAATAAAGAGTTTGATAATGCTATAGAATATTTAAATAAAGCAATTGTGCTAAAGCCTGATTCTGCTGAAGTATATAAATTATTAGGTAATATTTATGCTACTAACAAGAATTTAGATCAGTCTATTGAATATTATAAGAAAGCATTGTATATAGATCCAAAGTATTATGATGTTTATCATAATTTGGGGAGTAACTACGCAAAAAAAAATAATTATGATCTTGCCATAGAAAATTTTAATAAAGCAATTCAAATAAATCCAGATAAATATATAGCATATGCAAAACTTGGAGAAGTTTATGAGATTATAGAACAACCTGATAAGGCTATTGAATATTATAAATTATCGTTAGAAATAAATTCTAACGATATAATTACCAATTCAAAATTAGGATATATTTATTTTTCATTAAAAGAGGAATACAATGAAGCATTAGTTTGTTTTAACAAATTAATAAATATTAATCCAGAGCTTCAATTTTATACGCATATAGGATATGCATATCAAGAACTTGGAAATGTTGAACTCGCTATAAAAAATTATGAAATTGCCATAGAAAAAGATCCTAAAGATAATTTAACTTATGCTAATTTAGGAATTGCTTACAAATCCTTAAATAATACACAAAAAGAAATAGAGTATCTCGAAAAAGCAATACAATTAGGTTGCAAAGATGTTTCTATAAAAAATGAACTAAAAGATATATATTTGAAAAAAGCCAGTAATTACCAAAATGATAAATTATTTGATAAAGCAAAAGAATATTATCATAAAGTACTAGTTATATACCCAGATAATTGTTTATCCTATTGTAATATAGGTTATATCTTATTAACATTTGAAGAAAACTATGTTGAAGCATTAAAATACTTTGAAGAAGTTAAAAAGCTAAATCCTGAATACCCTCAAATTTACTCATATATTGGAATGGTTTATCATAAGACAGGAAAATATGATTTAGCTTTTCAAAATTATGAAAAAGCAATAGAATTGGATCAAAACAATTTAACAGCTTATTCTAATTTAGGATTGTTATATGAATTGCAAAAAGATTATAACAAAGCTAAGGAATATTATAATAAGGCAATAATTATAAATCCTAATGATTATCTAATTTATTATTATCTTGGTGGTGTTTATATTGATGAAGAAAATTATGATAAAGCATCAAATTATCTTGAGAAAGCTAAAGAATTAAATCCTGAATATTCTGATATCTATACGTGTATGGGATTGATTAATTGTAAAGTAGAAAAATATGATTTAGCTTTTCAAAATTATGAAAAAGCAATAGAATTGGATCAAAACAATTTAACAGCTTATTCTAATTTAGGATTGTTATATGAATTGCAAAAAGATTATAGTAAAGCAATTAATTATTATGAAAAAATAATTAATATTAATCCTATTGATATTGATGCATATTATAAGCTTGGAAATATCTATAAAGAATTAGGGAAATATAATAAAGCTTCAGAAATTTTAGAAGAAGCTATAAATATTAATAATAAAATTCCTGAAATATATGAGTCTTTATCAGAAATTTGCAGAAGACAAGGTAATCTTAATAAAGCAGAAGAATATAGTGATAAATTAAATAAGTTAAAATTAAAGGAGATTTAATATGGCTGTTGCAATTTTACCTATCATATTGAGCCCAGAATTTCTTTTGGGTGCAGGATTAGCAACGGAGTCTCTATTATTAATGAATGTTAATAATAACTATCGTCGTCCTGTTCCTCCAGTTTATCCAGGTAAGCCTTCAGATAATGGAGATGGAAATGGAAATGGAGATGGAAATGGAGATGGAAATGGAAATGGAAATGGAGATGGAAAACCTCCAAAACCTCCAAAACCTCCAAAACGTCCATGGGAAGGAAATAATCTAGATATACAGGGAGGAGTAACGCCATTACTAAATTTTAAAGGTGCTGAAGCAGCAACTCATCGTGTAGATCCAATAATTCTTGATCTTGACGGTGATGGAATTGAAACTACAGATTTGTATAATGGAGCTTTCTTTGATCACGATAACAATGGATTATCTGAACTTTCCGCATGGGTGGGAAATGATGATGGAATACTGGTATTAGATAAAAACAATGATGGAATAATAGACAAAGGGAATGAAATTTTTGGGAATAATACTACATTAAAAAATGGACAAACGGCAACAAATGGATTTGAGGCACTTGCTGATTTAGATGAAAATAAAGATGGAAAAATTGATGCAAATGACTCAGTATATAGTAAATTATACATAATAAAGGGTGATAATACTAGTTACAAACTTGCAGATTTAGGAATTAATTCAATAAATCTAAATTATTCAAATACAAATACTACTGATACAAATGGAAATATATTAACTCAGATAAGTAATTTTACTAAGTCAGATGGTTCAACAGGGCAAGTTGGCGATATTTCATTTATTACAAACAAAACTATTTCAACATCAACAGTTGTACTTGATGTTCCTGATGATATTGCTACTCTTCCAGATGTTAATGGCTCAGGAAATCTTCATTCTTTCCATCAGGCAATGGTTCGAGACACAAGTGGGAATTTAAAGAATCTTGTTCAATCCTTTGTGAATGAAACAAATCCAACTGCAAGATATGATATATTAGAAGAAATTTTACTTATATGGTCAGGTTCTGAAAATATTGATCCAGCATCAAGGGGTGCATTTGATGCTAGAGAGTTAAAGGTTTTAGAACAATATTTGGCTATGGACTTTAGAGATGATTCAAATAGTATTGTTAATAGTGAGGCTGTAGGTTTTCTGGAAAATGCTTATCATACGTTAAAAGAAAAAGTCTATGCACAATTAATGGTAGAAAGTCATTTAAAAGATTTGTACAATATGTCTTTTACATATGATGAAACAAATGATCAAGTAATATTTAGTTTAGCTGACGTAATAACAACAATTGAAAATTATATTAGTGTAAATGAAACCGAAGGTAAACAGGAACTAGTAGAATTTATCAGAACCCTCAATGCATTCGAATTAACTGATAACGATGTATATCGAAATTTTTACGAAACGTTTACAGCAATGAATGATAGTTATAAACAATTACTAGACTCTGTAGATAAAGTTATGCTTTATGGAACAGATAATGCTGACAATATTGAAGGCACTGCAAATGGCGATGCAATATTTGCAAGTGCCGGCAACGATACCATAATGAGCCGTCAGGGCGATGACTTGGTTTATGGCGGGGATGGTGATGACTATATTGATGTCTGTTATGGTAATGACATAGTCTATGGAGAAGCCGGTAATGACACCATTTATGGTGGTAATGATAATGACACTATTTCTGGTGGAACTGGAAATGACAGTTTGGTTGGAGATGCCGGAAATGATACATATCTGTTCAACAGGGGTGACGGGCAAGATACGATTCTCGATGAGGATGGACAGGATTATATAAAGTTTGGGGATAATATTACAGTTGATGATTTAATTATACAAAGGAACAATGATAATTTAATTATTAACCTTAAAAATACTGATGACAGCATAACGATTCAGGACTTTTTTGTTGGTAAAAAGTTAGAAAAGCTTATATTGCCAGATGATGTAATTATAGAAAAGTTTGAAAATTTTGTTCTGGGTTCAAACGATAATGATAGTTTAACCGGCAATTCAGACGACAATTCATACATGGCAAGAAACGGTAATGATACTATTTCAGATCCCGGTGGAGACGAGATTTATTACTTCAAAGAAGGTGACGGGCAGGATATTATCGAAGACAATGGCGGCACTGACAGGATAGTTTTTGATAAATCGTTAAATCTTGCAGATATTGACTTTACCAGAGTAGATAATAATTTGACAGTTAGTATCACTAATACTACCGATCAAATCACGATAGAAAACTGGTTTGTAAGTGATCAAAATAAAATCGAGAATTTTGAATTTGCAAACGGAACGACAATTACCAAAGATTATATAGAAAACATCGATAGCCTGAAATGGGGAACAACAGGAAATGATACAATAACAGGAACATCAGCTAATAATCTGTATTGGACGCTGGCTGGCAATGACATAATAAATGATGCTGGTGGTAACGATACATATATTTATTCAATAGGTGACGGCAACGACACAATAACTGACAATAATGGAACGGATACAATAAGATTTGTAAATGGTATTAATCAGAGTGACGTTGAATATTATAAAGACGAAAATAACCTTCTTATCAGTTTAAAAAATAATTCAGGCAGCATAACAATTAATGACGGATATACAAATGATCAAAATAAAATAGAGCAAATAATATTTTCTGACGGATCATCATTATCAATGACAGATATTAAAAATATAATTGAAGTTTATGGCACAGAAAATGATGACCTTATACAAATGAATACAGAAAATCAGGTAGCTTATGGATATGCCGGCAATGATACTATTTATGGTGCTGATCGTAATGATTATATCTATGGTGGAACTGGTAATGATAGTTTGATTGGTGATATAGGCAATGATACCTACATATTTAATGCAGGAGACGGGCAGGATACCATACATGATTATGATTATACTTCACAAAGTACTGATACCATTAGATTTGGTGAAGGTATTTCTCAGGATGATTTAATTTTTACTGCTGTTAATGGTAATTATACTCAGGATCTTGTTATTAGCTTTAAAAACAGTGATGACAAAATCACAGTAACTGAACAATATAACGTTGATAATTCAAACAGGATTGAAAGATTTGAATTTAATGACGGAACATACCTGACTTATCAGGACGTGCAGGGATTACTGCAAACTATCGGCACTGATAATGATGATCCATTAGATGGAACTGCTCTTAATGAGACTATTTACGGTTATGCCGGTAATGATACTATTTATGGATATGGTGGAATCGATACCATTTATGGTGGTGATGGTAACGATAGTATGGATGGTAACGGTTTCTTTAGCGGTGATGCAGGAGATGATACAATTTATGGAGGAGATATCGGTAATACCATTATTGGCGGAACTGGTAATGATAGTTTAAGCGGTGGTACAAGTAACGATACCTACATATTTAATACAGGGGACGGGCAGGATACCATACATGATTATGATTATACTTCACAAAATACTGATACCATTAGATTTGGTGAAGGTATTTCTCAGGATGATTTAATTTTTACTGCTGTTAATGGTAATTATGGTCAGGATCTTGTTATTAGCTTTAAAAACAGTGATGACAAAATCACAGTAACTGAACAATATAACGTTGATAATTCAAACAGGATTGAAAGATTTGAATTTAATGACGGAACATACCTGACTTATCAGGACGTGCAGGGATTACTGCAAACTATTGGGACTGATAATGATGACTCATTAGATGGAACTGCTCTTAATGAGACAATTTACGGTTATGCCGGTAATGATACTATTTATGGATATGGTGGAATCGATACCATTATTGGCGGAACTGGTAATGATAGTTTAATTAGTGGTATAGGCAATGATACCTACATATTTAATGCAGGAGACGGGCAGGATACCATAAATGATTATGACTATACTTCACAAAATACTGATACCATTAGATTTGGTGAAGGTATTATACAATCCAGTGTTGCCATCTTTATGAATGGTTCTGATTTAATCGTTGACTATGGCAGTGGAGACCAAATTACTGTTCAAAATCAAACGGATACGAGTTATTCCATAGAAAATATAGAATTAAATGATGGCCAGTATTTAACTAATATGGATATTAACCAGATTATTCAAAACATGACAGCTTTTGCATCGAATAATAACATTCAACTTACCAGTATAAATGATGTAAAAAATAATCAGGATCTGATGAACCTGGTAGCAGCCGGCTGGCATAGTTAAAAAATCAGTTATTTGAATTAGTTATTTATTTTACAAAGTGGTCTAAACCCCTTGATCTATAAGGGGTTTTATTTTGCCATATACATCTTATGGTGGATGATAAGCTCATTTAAATATAGTAATTTAACAATAAGCCTTAACAGGTTAATTAATTTTTATGTGCAAACAGCACCTTGGTGAGATGAAAAAGCGAGTATGTGGGTATGGAAATTAGCGGGTTGGAGTTGACCTTACGGCGTATAGGTCAGATTGAGTCTAATTTTAAAGAGTTGTTAAATCAAACTCAGGAAGTTTCTGAGTTTGACGGTGTATTAAGAAATGCTCTTAACTCTGATTCGCCCGACCTTCCTGAAGAACTGTATGTAAAGCCTTTTGGACAAACTTTCAATTCACCAAAAACCGAAGTTGATGAAATAATCAGAAAATGCGCCAAAGAAAACAATCTTGACGAAAATCTGGTTAAAGCTGTCATAAAAGCAGAATCCGGTTTTAATACGCAGGCCAGATCACCAGTCGGTGCTTTGGGTTTAATGCAGCTTATGCCATCAACAGCAAAGGGTTTAGGTGTTAATAATCCTTTAGATCCTGAACAAAATGTTGCCGGTGGAACAAAATATCTGAAAAATCTGATTAACAGATTTGATGGAAGACTGGATTTCGCACTTGCCGCTTACAATGCAGGGTCAGGTGCAGTTAAAAAATACGGAGGCATACCTCCGTATCCGGAAACACAAAACTATGTAAAAAGAGTATTAAATTATCAAAAGGAATTTTCTGGTATTTAACGGGGAGATAAAACAAAAATGTCAAGAGGTATAGAAACAGCAGCTTCAGGAATGGTAGGAATGATGGCTTTAAACGATGTTTTAGCCAATAATCTTGCTAATGTTAATACCCCCGGATTTAAACAGTCAAATGTTACTTTTAAGAGTATACAGGATATTGTTTTAAAAAAGTCCAACAATTCATCAGATGATAAGAATAAAACAACAGTAATAGGTTCTATAAGTCTTGGAAGCACTGCGGATACAATTGCTATGGATTTCAGGCAGGGCGGTATTAAAAACACGACAAATCCTCTTGATTTAGCGATAGACGGCAAGGGGTTTTTTGAAGTAAAAACTCCTGATGGAACTTTGTATACCAGAAACGGCAGTTTTAAAAGACTCAGTGATGGGACAATAGGAACAAATGATGGGTATATCCTTATGGGAGAAGGAGGAAAGCCCATTAATTTAAAAGATATTGATGTTGATAAAGTAATTGTAAACAGTGACGGCAGTATTGTTATAAATAATCAAATAGCCAATAAAATAAAAATATCTGAATTTAAAGATGTATATAAATTACAGCCTGTCGGTAATTCACTTTTTAAATTAACTGATCCTAGTGATAAACCTTCCGAGGCGAAGCATTGTGATGTTATACAAAGGGCACTGGAATCATCAAATGCAAGTGTTGTTGAAACAATGGTCAGTTCTATAACAGGTATGAGAACGTATGATTCTCTGGCAAAAGTTATAGAAGCAAACAAAAGTACCTTATCAAAAGCTGTAAATGAAGTAGGTCGCTTAAAATAAATAAAAATAGGGGAGAAATAATGAATTTTAAATATAAAAGGATGGAGGCTGAAAAATGTTAAGAGCTTTAACGACCGCAGCAACTGGTATGATAGCTCAACAGTTGAATATTGACGTAATATCCAACAATCTGGCAAACGTTAACACAACAGGATACAAAAAAGTCAGGGCAGAATTTCAGGATTTATTATCACAAACATTAAGATCTCCTGGTGCTCAGGTAGCTCAGGGTACATATCAACCGGTTGGCATTCAGGTTGGTCTTGGTACGAAAACATCAGGTACACAGAAAGATTTTACTGAAGGTAATTTTAAGTCAACCAGTGGCAAACTTGATGTGGCAATAGAAGGAGACGGCTTTTTCCAGATTCAGCTGGATGACGGAAGTATTGCCTATACAAGAGATGGAAGTTTTAAAGTTGACGGTAATGGTCAGTTAACAACAACTGACGGTTATCCTGTTATACCACAGGTTGCTTTAGACCAGACAGTTTCTGAAGTAGTTATAACATCTGACGGAAGAATTTCCGTTAAAAAAGGCAGTGATACAACAATGACTTCGGTTGGGACTTTACAACTTGCAAAATTCGCAAATCCTTCCGGGTTATTTTCCATTGGTAAAAACCTTTACACAGAAACCCCTGCATCAGGTACTCCTATACAGGGACAGGCAGGACAAAACGGTTTTGGTACTATTCAGCAAGGATTTCTTGAAGGTTCAAATGTTCAGGTTGTAGAGGAACTGATAAACCTGATTCAAGCCCAACGTGCATTTGAAGCAAATTCAAGATTAATTACCGCATCTGATGAAATTCTTAAAAAAGCAAATAATTTAAGTTAGAGGTATTAGGTTGAAAAATTTTGTTTTTGTACTATTTTTAATAACTTTTTTGTTATCCGGAAAAGCATACGCTTATACTCTGGATAATCAATATTTAAGTGATCAGATTAAAAAGAGTGTAGAAAAACAGGTAAATTCAGTAATACCGGGTAGAATAATTGTTGATGTGAAGTCAATACCTTATCAAAGTATCAAAGTTCCTGACGGTAAGTTAAAAATAAAGACATCTGTAAGTATCAGGTATTTTACACCCAATATTCTGGCAAAAGTTGAAATAATAGCCGGCGATAAAAAGGTTACGGAATTTGGCGTTCCAGTAAAATTACAGGTATGGGATAAGGTATGGGTGGCAAATGACACAATAAACAGGGGAGAAACACTTTCATCTTCAAATATTGTGCTTAAAGAAAAAGAGATAAGTTATATGACTGATAAAGTCGTAAAAGAAAGTACCTCTCTTGAAGGAAATCTGGTAAAAAAAAGCTTTATACCGGGTGAAGTAATTGATATGAGATATATTGAAAGTATACCTACCATTATGAAAAACAGTCAGGTTTCTTTAATATTTAAAACACAGCTAATAACCATAAGTCTGGCAGGCGAAGCCCTTGATAACGGAAAAACAGGTGATTACATAAGAGTCAGAAACAAAAATTATAAAAAAGATTATATTGGCAAGGTTATCGGAGAAAATACAGTTTTAATTAACTTATAGGACTGAAAAAGATGAAAAAAAATAAAATCATATTAACATTCATAATTTTAACAGTATTAAACAGTCCTGTTTATGCAGAATCTCTTTTCAGGGCAGGGATTTCTCAGGATAGTTTTCCAGTAGTGCCGAGATCTCTTTTTAGCAGTGTTAAAGCAAAGGGGCTGGGTGATCTTGTAACTGTAGTAATTAGTGAATCACTTACAACAAGTGATGAAATTAAACTTGATGTTAACAAAACATCGGATACAACTGATAATTTTAGAGGTTTATTAAATTCAATACTGCCGGGTAAACCTGTACCAAGTACTTTAGATAATTTTGGCGGAACTTTTACTTCAGGAAACTCTGCAAATTCGGAAAGAAAACGTGTCTTTAACGATACTATAACAGCACAGGTCGTTCAGGTTTTACCAAATGGTAATCTTGTAATTCAAGGTAAAAAAACAGCGATAAATGCAGGTGAAAAAGTTGACCTGATACTGAGCGGGGTTGTTGACCCAAGATTATTAAGTACAACAGGAAGTATAAATTCAACGCAGGTAGCTAATTTACAACTTGCAGTAACCGGAAGAGGTACAATTTCAAGGTCAGATTCTGAAGGTACAGTTAACAAAGTTATAAGGTACTTATTCTAAAAGGTGAGGATATGGGGATAAAAAGTTTAACATCATTTTTATTGATAACATTAATTTTCCTTAACGGATCTTTAATGCCGGCACAGGCAGAAAAAGTAAGAATTAAGGATATTGTTCATATTGAAGGTGTCAGGGAAAATCAGATTGTTGGTTACGGTATTGTTGTTGGTTTACAAGGCACGGGCGATAATAGCATTTCAACACAGGTAACAAACCAGTCTTTGCTTGCAAATTTTGGCACTATAATTACAAATAAAAATGATATTAAACTTGGTAATGCGGCAGCAGTTATAGTTACTGCTACTGTTCCTGCTTTTTCAAAAAATGGCGACAAACTTGACGTGACTGTCTCATCAATGGCTGATGCCAAAAGTCTTGAAGGCGGTGTGCTTATTCAGACACAACTTTTAGCTCCAAATGGAGAAGTTGTTGCTGTTGCTCAGGGACCGATCAGTACAGGCGGAACAGATGTAAGTTCTGCCGGCAGCAGGGTAAAAACAGGTGTTACAACATCAGGAAGAATTCCCGGTGGTGCTATCGTTGAAAGAGATATTAATACTGAAATTGGAAATAATACAGAATTAAGACTTATCTTAAATGATCCTGATTTTTCAATGGCTGCAAGGGTTGCACAGACTGTTAATGACAACCTTGCTTCTGCAAAAGCTGTTGATGGAGGAACTATTTCGGTGTTAATTCCATCCAAATTTTACGATGACAGGATAGGATTTATATCAATACTTGAAAACCTGACGGTTCAAAGTAGCTCAGGTGTTGCAAAAGTAGTAATAAATGAACGAACAGGAACTATAGTAATAGGAAGCGATGTTAAGCTTCTTCCTGCAGCAGTAGCGCATGGGAATTTAACAGTTACGGTAACGACAAGGAACGAAGTTTCACAGCCAAATGAATTCAGTCAGGGAGGTACAACACAGCCTGTCCAAAATAGTACTATCACTGTAAATAAACAGCCGGGCAGAATTATAGAAATACCCGGAAATGCAAACCTTAATGAGCTTGTAAGAGCACTAAATACAATAGGGGTTACTCCTTACGATTTAATTTCGATACTTCAGGCTTTAAAAGCGGCAGGAAGCCTTCAGGCTACTCTGGAAATAATTTAGGAGGATATATGACAAGTCCTATAAATATAAACAATATGATAAGTAATACAAATTTTACTCTTCAGGGAAGCAAACTTGACGAATACAGTTCCTTTAAAGGTAAAAAAACTGATGAAGACCTGAAAAAAGCAGCATCTGATTTTGAAGCAGTTTTTGTAAAACAGTTTCTGGACTTAATGGATTCAACTGTTCAAAAATCAGAATTTATGCACGGAGGACAGGCTGAAGAGACATTTAAAGGAATGCTTAATGAACAAATGGCAATTAATATAGCATCAAATCCAAATACGTCATTTGGATTTGCAGAACAGATCTATAGACAAATGAAAGATAAAGTGTAAATATACTTGGAGGTTGGGGAATTAATGGTAAGTGGAGTTCAAAACGGTAATTTATTGCAATCAGTAAGAGCTGAACAAGCTTTCAAAAAAGCTGCCAGACAGACAGAAAGTTTAAAATATGATTTTGCCAGTGATGGCCTTGATAGTGTTGAGGTATTGGTAGAAGACTCATCTGATGTCAATACATCGCAAAATACAGTTGAAACACAGAACGTAAAAAAAGAGAAAGCAGAAACACAGGATTCAACGGAGTTTAAGAGTTCTTTATTGGAATATAAAAAAGATTTTGTTAGTGATTTTAAAAATTTTATAAATAAAATCGGTAATTTTAACGTTAAAGATGAAGATATTGATTATGCATTACGTTATGGAAAGAGTATTTTAGTAGATCAACAAGCTTAAAAATGATTCAGGAGAGTGATTGGATATGCAAACAAATGTTTTAGAGATCGAAACTGTTTTAAATCAGGAATTTAATATTATCTCAGACCTGGAAAAACATATGCGGGATAAGAAAATTTTTCTTATAAAAAATGATATTGAAGGTTTGAGGAATGTTGACATTGAAATCGAAAGACTTAGCACTTTAATAACCGATCTCGAAACAAAAAAATCTGAATTACTCAATAAAACTGATAAAAAACAAAGTTTGTCAGATTATTTGAATGAAATAAACGACAAAAACAAGGCAAAAGAAATTTTTTTGCTAAAGGAAAAAATAAAAAATAAGGCTTTAGATGTACAAAAGCAAAATAATATTAATGCACAACTTATACAACATTCCTTAAAACTTGTAGAACAAACAGTTATGATTATTACAAATGCTCTAATGCCTGAGAGTTCAGCATATAACAGCATGGGAAAAGTTAAGAAAAACAAAACACAGGCTGGTATGAGTTCCATTATTCAGGAAGCATAAAGACTTGGGAGATATATAAAATGACATCAAGCTTATTTGGTTTTTATACGTCACAAAGATCCCTGCTTGTAAATCAGGCAGCAATTAACATTGTTAGTAATAATATTACAAATATTAATACTACCGGATACAGCAAGCAAAGATTGGAATTATCCCAGCAAACATTACTGACAACAGATTGTAATGATCCTTTAATAGCTTCCCAATCTGGAATTGGATCTGTTATTGATACTATTTCAAGAAACAGAGATGTCTATATAGATTCTTCGTATAGAACAGCAAACTCAAATTATGCTTATTCAACAGAGCTTTACGATAATGTGAGTCTTATTGAAGATATAACAAACGGTCTTTCTGATACAGGATTAACAGCTGCTCTTACAGAATTTTATACAGCTGCTCAGGATTTAAACAATGATCCCTCCAATACGGTTGTAAGAACATGTTTTTTACAAAGAGCACTTGATGTTGCAACTAACTTTAATCAGGCTGCAAGCCAGCTTACTACTATAAGAACAAATCTAATAGGTGATGTTGATGATCCGAATACACTGAATGTCAGTAAGATTAATCTGGATTGTAATGACTTAAACAATAAACTTAAAGCCGTCGCTGATTTAAACAAAACAATAAGCCTTGCAACTTCTCAGGGAACAGCTCCTAATTCTTTACTGGATGAAAGAGATAATTTACTGGATGAAATATCTGAATATATCCCGATAACTGTAACAGGTGGTTCAAATAACAGTATAAGCATTTCAATGAACGGAACAAATCTTGTAACAGATTCTCAGCAGGTTGGTTATTTTAAATATGAATTAAAAGATACATCCGTAGATGGAGATTGGGATACTAATCCGCCCGTTGTAAAAATACAGGATGTAAACGGAAGAGATATACTTAAAGATGCAAGTTCAAAAATTACATCAGGTAAAATTGGTGCCATTCTTGATGTTACCAGTTCTGATGAAAACAAACCCACTATAAATAATACTCTTGATAATTTAAATACACTTGCAAACGAATTTGCAAGCCAGATAAATGCTATTCAAACATACAGTGAAACAGATGACCCGGCAGCCGGTTCAACAACAAAAGCAATGTGCATAGATAATACAGGATCAACGCCGGTATTAAAAGAAGCAACAGAGAATATCTTTTTAAATAATGATACAGGAACAAATTCAAATATTACCGCAGAAAATATAACTATTAATAACGCACTTATATCTGATCCTACAAAAATTGCCACAGCAAGAATTACATACACAACAGCAAGCGGCCCAAGCAGTACTGATCTTGCAGGAACAGGTAACGGAAACAATTCTCTATTAATAGTTCAACTTGAAAGTAAATCTCTTGCAAATCTTAATAATTTAACTACAGAAGAATATTTAAACTCTGTTTCCAGCAATTTTGGTGTACAGGTAAAAAGTGTCGAAAGTAATCTTGATTCAAATGATGCAATATTACAGCAAATTTCCACAAAAAGAGAATCTACAAGCGGTGTTAATCTTGATGAAGAATATACCGATCTTATTAAATATCAAAGATCCTATGAAGCTTCGGCAAAAATATTTGACGTAATGGATAAAGTATTACAGACAATAATAGCTCTTGGTTCCTGATAAAAAATTACCCCCTTGTTTGGTTATTTAATTTAGGGAGAATAAATATGACTTACATGAGACTTACAACAAAATTATTAAATGATAATGTTATAAATAACTTGTATATGAACAGATCAAAACTCAACGATCTTAACGAAGAGCTTGCAACCGGAAAAAAAATAAGCAAGCCTTCTGACGATCCTAATGCTGCAATAAATGTTATGTCTGCAAAAACAACAAATGACCAGATAGAACGTTATATAGATAATATTGAGACAGCATCATCAGAACTGGACATGGCAGATCAGTCCATTTCACAAATAGCTGATGTTATTAGCAGGGCAAAAGAACTTGCAACGGAAGCCAGTAACGCAACAAGTGGTTCAACACAATTAGATGCAATAAATAGTGAAATCGAACAGCTTATTCAACAAGTAAAAGACATAGCAAATACCAAATTTGGTTCAAAGTATATATTTGGCGGTCAGGTTACAGATACACCACCATATACACAGTCGGATAACGGAGATATTGTATATAACGGAACACCATCAACTGAAAATTATCAAAGGAAAATGGAAATCAGTGAAAATATAACTGTTGATGTTAATGTTGCCGGAGATAACATTTTTGGACAGTATATTTCTTCAGATTCAACAAAACAAACAGGTCTTATTGGTACACTTACAAAATTGAGCAACAATCTATCTGCTTCCAGTCCTAATTATGACGATATAAGATCAAGTTTAGATGAGCTTGATGATAATTTAAACAGTTTTCTCAGTGTCCAGTCAACTGTTGGCGGAACAGTATCAAGACTTGATATGACAAAAAGCAAACTGGAAGACGACAGTTTAACATTTGAAAAATTCAGAACTGATGCAGAAGGAATTGACCTTGCCAAAGTAATTTCTGATATATCTTATCAGGAAACAACTCTTGAAGCATCACTTAAAGTAGGCGCAAAGATAAGCCAGTATTCAATTCTTGATTATATGTAATTTTATTAATTTATATCTCACCTGAGTCATCGAGGTTCTTATTTGCCTCGATTTTTTTTATGTATAATTACTGAGTTCGTTTACTATATCAAGATTTCACAAGTAATTTACAAATAGGACATAAGCTTTCTTTGTCTTGAAAATAATAATTTATAGCTATTCCGCATCTTGAACATGAAGGAAAACCGTTATTTTTTAGCCAAATTTGAACTTTTATATCTCTGATTACAGTACCTAACATTCTGTCTTTTAATTCAGAAGTGCTGAAATTTTGAGTATTAATTGATTCTTTTATATTATTTATAATATTTTCAGGAACAATAATATCTTTTAATTCTTCATCAGTAGGATTTTTTATAAAATGATGTACTGTTTCATCTTCCTGTTTTTTGTTTTGCGAATTTATTTCATTCCATATTTTAGTATTTATAACAATATCTTTTATTTTAAAACCTAAAGAAAAGGCTATGGGTGATAATTTACTTAAAATATTTCTCTTACCAAGAAAAAGTTCCTGTGAGACAGCAGAGGAAGAAACAGCAATAAGAAGAGCATCGTATCCACCTTTGTTTATAACAGATACAGCTTTTGAATTATTTTTAAACTTCTGCCCGACAACTTCTGACCAGAAGTTTAACAGGGTTATTTCTTTTATACCTCTTTCAATACCAAGTGTTTTAGCCATTCCATCTAAAATAGAGTTAATTTTTATAAAGTTTTCTTCTTTTCTTTTCAAAAATTACCCCACCTTTGTAATCTCGCCCTGTTTAACGTTGTAAACAGTGACTCCCTGTAAATAAACAGGTTCAAAATTAGATATATCAGTTGTTGTAATTATAGTCTGAGTGTCTTCCTGTATAGAATCAAGCAAAAAGTTTTGCCTTGTCTGGTCAAGTTCAGCCAGAACATCATCGAGAAGTAAAACAGGATTGTCTCCAGTAATATTGCGTATAAAATCTAATTCTGCAAGCTTTAATGATAATATAACAGTTCTCTGTTGCCCCTGTGATGCGTAAGTTTCGGCATTTATATTATTTATGAAGAATAAAACATCATCTCTGTGAGGTCCAACTAGTGTTTGAGCTCTTATTATTTCTTCTTTTCTTTTATTTAAAATAATATCCCTGTATATTTCAGTTATTTTTTCAGGTGATATTACTTCGTCATCCTGAGTATTAAATTCACCAGTTACAGTGGAATTATATTTTATAAGCAGATTTTCTTCTCCTATAGAGATATATTTATGTTTTTTATCAGCTACAGGCTGTATTTCTTTTAAATATTTCTGCCTTAAATGAACCAAATTGCTTCCTGCTATTATTATCTGTTCATCCCATACAGATAAACTGTCTTCCTGTTGTTTAGACAGGTATATATTTCCTTTAAAATCTTTTAAAAGGTTATTTCTCTGTGTTCTTATCTTATTATATTTTGAAAGTCTCTCCGAATAAGCAGGATAAAGTTGGCTTATAGAAACATCTAACCACTTTCTTCTGTCTGATGGTGAACCTCTTAATAATAAAAGATCCGAAACTCCAAAGTTTACAATGACAAGATTGCCTAAATAACTCGAATAATTAGATTTTTTAATGTCATTTACTTTTAAAATCTTTCGTCCTTGCTTGTTTATTTGAACATCAAGTTTAACCTCACTGAATGACTTTTTTACAAGAGATTTTATTTTTGATAAACTTTCACCCCAGAATATTAATTCACTGTCACTGGATGCTCTGTTAGATGTCAATGTGGCAAGATAATAAACAGCTTCCAATAAGTTAGATTTTCCCTGTGCATTTTTTCCAACAAGAATAGTTTTATTTGTTGGAAATTCAATAAAACAGTATTTGTAGTTTCTAAAATTTACAAGTTCAATTTTTTTTAAAAACATAAAGACCTTCTATATAGGTATTTTTAAAAGAGAAAAATATTTATTTCTCTTTTAAAAACTCTTTCTAACCTTTTTTATCTGACCTGAACAGGCATAATCAGGGTAAGAAAGTCTTCTTCACTGTCAGGCTTAAATAATGCTGAAGCTAAAGGTCCGCCCAGCTCTATTTTTATTTTATCGCTATCCATAACTTTGAGTGAATCAAGAATATATTTATAGTTAAAAGCTATTTTTAATTCATCCCCGGCGTATTCAATATCAATTTCATCCTGAGAATCTCCTAAATCTGGTGTATCAGCAGAAAGAGAAAGTTTATTTTCAGTAAATACCAGCTTCACAATGCTGGTTCTTTCATTAACCATTGTAGCTGTCCTGTCTAATGATGCTATTAAACTGTCTCTGTCAGATATTGCCACAATTTGGTAGTTAGATGGGATTAACTGCTGGTATTTCGGATAATGGCCTTCTAAAAGTCTTGATGTAATAAGTTTATTTTCAAATTTAAAAGAAATCTGGCCATTTTTTACAGTTATTGAAACATTTTCCTCACTGGAACCTGATATAATCCTTAAAAATTCGTTAAGTGTCCTGGATGGAATAACTATTGAATATTCTTTTTTGTCTTCGTTTTTTATATTTTCTACAACTCTGGAAAGCCTGTTTCCGTCTGTTGCAGCCATTTCAAGTTTATCACTGCTTATATTAAAATAAACACCGCTTAAAACATTATTTGAATCGTAAGTTGCTGTTGCAAAAACAGTTTTTTTGATAGCGTTTAAAAGCGGATTTATTTCTATTTCAATAGCTTCATCTCCTTCTGGATGAGATATAGGAGGAAATTCTGAAGCCGATATTCCTATTAAATCAAATTTTGAATTTTCACAAACTATCGTTGTCAGGTTATTTTCAATATTGAGTAAGAATTTTACCGGTTTATTAGGGAGTTTGGCAACTATTTCATATAATTTTTTGGCAGGAAGTGTAATACTTCCCTGTTCTTCTATTTCAGCATTAATATTAACTTCTATAGATATATCAAGGTCGGTAGCACATAGTTTTATTTTGCTGTCTTCAAGTGTCTCAATGAGTACATTTGATAAAACAGGCTGAACACCCCTTAAAGCGGTTGCTTTTATAACAGAATTTAAACCATTATAAATATCTTCTTTTTGAACAATAAAACGCATATTATAAACCTCTCCCTAAAAGTTACTATTCTTATATTAGTTAATAATATCATATAAGAATAATAATATATTTAAATAGAAGTAGTAGTGTATTATATTTTCTGTAGAAAAGTCCCCGAAACCTATTAGTTATACAAAAAATGGCTGTAGAAAAACTGTTTAAAATTTGTAATTAAAGAAAAATTTTTTCTACAAGTGTTTTTTTTCTACAAAAGTTTTCTACAAGTTTCTACAGGTTTTCTACAGGTTGTATACAAGTTTTCTACAAAAACATGAAATGGCTCTGTATAATCCTTTAAAGAAATAGCCATTAACATGACTTTTACCTTTATTAACTTATCTAAAACAGCTACAACCCATGATCTTTGTAAGTTTAAGTTACCTGTATATTAATATAAGCATGCCCTTTAGCCTATTTTGATCTTTAAAAAACAGAATTAACATGTCGTATGAACTGAGGGTATTTTTAAGAATCTGTTTATTTTCTGTAAAAATAAAATTTTACATTTGATAATTTTTTGTTGATATAAATAATAATACAAAATTAAATTAATACTAATACTTAAAGTATAGATAAAACTTGATATTTATATTTTTTTATGTTTATTTCATAAATATAATTTAAAAAGATTTTTTAATCTAAATAGAGAGAAATATTTTAATGAGAATTAATACAACTTTTAAATCACAAGATGTTTTTTCGGTTCCGAAAAATTCAAAAAATCAAAAGGTAAAACAGAGTAATTTTTTAAAATATCCTCGGTATAAAAAGGATGTTTTTGAAAATAATATATCTTTTAAAGGACGGATAAACAAAAAGAAAGTTGTAAAAGGAAGTGAAATTGTTTTAAAGGGAACAGGCCGTTTAGGTGCTTTGGGGGGAATGCTTACTTCTCTTATTGATCCTCTTGGTGGAGCAGTTGTATTCATTGAAGGATTAATATTATTTGGTGTTGGTGATCTTTTAGGATGGGTAGGTAAGAAATTATAAAAGAGAAAAGTGAAGTGGATCCCGATAGTTGGACAAATTTGTTAGAGATTTAAGATAAAATATTTGCTCTATTGTAATAACATTTTCTTACCTAAATTAACACA
>Ga0209639_1001727_pt1 | contig 20037 bp, 12 predicted proteins | sample EPASupsiteHSE605_FD_187268 | JGI IMG/M metagenome (GOLD analysis project Ga0209639, IMG submission 187268) | Bioremediated contaminated groundwater from EPA Superfund site, New Mexico - Sample HSE6-05 (SPAdes) (version 2) | ecosystem: Environmental > Aquatic > Deep subsurface > Groundwater >...
CCACTTTCAACTTATCAATCGTGAAGATGTTGGTAGCGTTAACATAAATACGGGCATTGGAAATACCTGCATTCTTTAAAGCCGGCAATGTTATGTTGTACCCTAATTCAATATTTTTCAATCGTAAGTAATCGCAAGAGCGTATAAAGTAGGTATTCGAATTAGAAATCCAGTATTGGTTTTCACGTTCGTATGCACGTGGGTGTTCCACATTGGGGTTTTCTATTGTCCAACGTTTGTCGTAGAAATCTTTCAGGTAATTTCCTACTGTACCAGACCATGTCTGTATATAGGTTTCTGCACCTAAAGCACCTTGGAACAGGGCCATCAAGTCGAAGTTCTTGTAACGAAGGTTTACATTGAATCCACTCACAAAGCGAGGTTCTGAATTCTTTGTTCTGCGTACACGGTCGTCTGCATTGATCTTTCCGTCGTTATTGATGTCTTTAAACTTGATATCTCCCGGCACCGTACCCGACCAATGAGGATATCCATCTATCTCGGCCTGATTGTTAAATACGCCGTCGGCTACATAGAATAAGGATGAACCTACCGGTCTGCCGGTCGATTGCTGATATTCGGGTATACCCGGAGTTTCGTCCCAGAAAAGGATTTTATTAATGGCATAAGTGCCGTTCAAAGATAAGTCGTATTCCAAATCGCCGATTTTATCGTTCCATCCGATCATGGTTTCAAAACCTTTGTTTTCCATCTCTCCCAGGTTTTCGCGAGGCAATGTGATACCCGATATTTCAGGAAGCGAAGCATTACGGCTGATCAACATGTGGGTACGTTTGTGGTAGAAAAGGTCCGATTCCCAAGTAAGACGACTATTAAGGAATTTAAAGTCGAAACCCAGGTTATAGGTTGTACCGCGTTCCCAGGTAATATTGGGGTTGGGTGTACGGGTAGGGGTTAAACGAGGATTTTCGGTTGTTCCGAAAATATATGAGTCGCCAAATCCAAAGGTATTTAGATACTGGATACTCTGGTCGTATTCGCCATCTGCATCTAATAATGCGTCGTTACCAGTCTGCGAAACAGAACCGCGCAACTTGAAATATTCGATAAAATTGAGGTTTTCTTTCCAGAAGTTTTCTTCGGATACACGCCAAGCAGCAGATACGCCGGGGAAGAAACCATAGCGTTTGTCTTTAGGGAAACGGTACGAACCATCTACACGCCAAACAAATTCTACCAGGTATCTTTCGAGGTAGTTATAAGAAAAACGTCCGAAGTAATTTTTACGACGTTCTTTCCACGAGCTTCCGTCGTTGGTAAGGTCGGTCATACCCCCTGCATCCATCTCGTCGATCTTGTCTGACAAGAAATATTTACGGAAGGCTCCGAGCATATCCTGCTGTTTTTCTTCGGCTTCCATACCGGCGGTAACACCCACTGTATGATCGCCAAAAGTACGGTTGTAATCAAGTACGCCGCTTAACAACCACGCCGTTTGATCAATATGTGCCTGGGTGAGCTGAGGTGTGGCGTAACCACGCTTGCCGGGAACCACTTTATGATCGTCGCCGCCATCCCATGAATATAAATAGTAAGGTTTGTCAAATTTCTTACGCATTTTGAAATACTTGTCGTAAGACGCGCTACCTGTTAAACGCAAGCCCTGTACCCAGGGGATATCTACGTTTACCTTCAGGGTGTTCTGTATGTAGTAATCTTTCTGGCGGTCGTATCCGGTGGCATCGGTTCCTGTTACAACCGGATTATCCCCATACTCAATATCCGGACCAGGTTCGCCGGATGGCCAGAATGCGGGTAATGTAGGTTTACTGCGGCGCAGAGCGGAGAAAATGGAACCTGCACTTTTGGTGGGGTACTGACGGTACTCAATACGTCCCAAGGTACCGAAACTTACGTTAACATAGTTGCTTACCTTGGCATCCATGTTGGCACGGATGCTGTACTGGTCGTAACGGTTGGCACTGTTTTTATAAATTCCATCTTCACCGTTTGCGCCCAGGTTAAGGTAAAATTTAAATTTATCAGATCCTCCGCTTAGTCCTATATCCGTTCTGTACATAGGGGAAGAAGGCTTAATGGCTGCGTCGTACCAGTCGGTATCCGGATGTCCCCATGGATCGCTGCCGTCTTTAAATTGTTGTAAATCTTTGTCATCATAGGGTTTGGCATTAGGGCTGATTTCGTTCATCATGGTTGCATATTCGAATGCATTGGCCATTTCAGGAAGGCGGATAGGATTGGAGAATCCATAGTTGCCCGAAAATGTTACAGTAGGCTTGCCCTCTTTACCACGCTTTGTTGTGACCAGGATTACACCGTTGGCTGCACGTGAGCCATAAATAGCGGCTGCAGCATCCTTCAATACAGACATACTTTCGATTTCGCTCGGGTTAAGTCGGTTCAATCCCCCGGCACGGCTGGGAACACCGTCAATAACAATAAGCGGATCCTTGCTACCCAATGTATTTGTACCACGTATACGGATGGTTGTTCCACCACCACCGGGCTCGTCGGAACGGCTGAAACCAATCACACCGGGCATACGTCCCAACATTCCGTTGGTTAAGTTTGTGGTGGGAGATGCCTTCAGCATTTCTCCGCTTACACTGGCTACAGAGCCGGTTACAGTAACTTTCTTTTGTGTTCCGTAACCTACAACCACTACCTCGTCCAGATTCTGACTGTCTTCCTTCAGGGTTATATTGATTGTAGATTGATTATTCACAGCTATATCCGTGCTCTGAAAACCAATAAATGAGAAGGTTAAAGTTGATTTGGCATTAGGGGCCTGCAGTGTATAATTACCATCCAGATCGGTGATGGTACCAATAGTGGTTCCTTTTACAGACACATTTACTCCGATTAATGCTTCGCCGTTTGTATCGACTACTTTACCTTTTACGGTAACATTCTGAGCAATGGCAGCAGTTATGCTTATCAGAAATATAAACAACGTACAAAGCATACGTTGGGGTAATCCATGGTTTTTATTCTGAAATAGAAGATTTTTCATATTCTTCGTTTTGCTTGATTATAAAATAGATTAAGAAAAAAAAGGTTAAAAAGTATTTAGTTTTATTTGGCATGGGCACACCAGTGCCAAATCGATTCATTCTCGGTTTACTCCATAGGCGAATTGTGTTTAATAGGTTATGTAAATCAGTTTGATTCCAGATGCATAGTAGAGGTGGCTTGAGCCGTTTCTTTTTCATTCTCTTTAAACAAGAGCATAAAACCGGCAAATATAATGCAGGCAAACAGGCAGGGTACCGTCCAGATTACATCCCACGCATAAACGCCGTTTGAGGTATGATGGTTTACAACATTGCCGGCAATCAGTGTGCCGATATATTTTCCTGCTCCGTAAGTTGCAAATGTAATCAGTCCCTGAGCCGAATTACGTAAATTATCGGGTGCTTTCTTGTCCACATACAACTGTCCGGCAACAAAAAAGAAGGTAAAGCAGAAGCCATGCAACGGTAGTGCCAGATACACTAGACCTTTGATTCCGGTAGCCGCCGATATAGCCAGTAGTCCGTATAGAATAATCCAAACGAATATGGCTGTGCCGATACATCCCTTAAATTTCAGTTTTCTGAGAAAGAACGGGAATGTGAACAGAAAACAGATTTCTACGGCCTGTCCCATGCTCATCGCTGCAGCAGCATTGTTTATTTGGGTATTGTTCATAAACAGATTGGTAAACGAATCGTAGAAAGCTAACGGCATACAAGTTAGGGCCGAGAAAACCAATAATACGGTAAATGAACGTTGCCGGGTTAGTTTAAATGCATCGAAACCGAGCATCTGTCCGATGTTAACTTTTGCAACTTGTTTTGCCGGAGTTTTGGTTGGCAGCCACAATCCGATACCTGCCCCCAGAACCGAGGTGAACGATGCGATAAGGAAAGGCGAGGAGAGGTGCTCAATTTTTAGGGCGCTTACCAATAGACAAGCTCCGATCCATCCTAACGATCCCAACAACCGGATGCGTGAAAATTCATTTCCCGGATCTTTCAGGTTGGAAAATGAGATGGAGTTGCATAATGCCGTAGTGGGCATGTAACAGATGGAATAGATAATCAATACAGGAAAGAAAAGGGAAAAATCGTCGATAACAGATAACCAGGCAAGCAGTCCTGCTCCAACAATATTAAGAAATGCCATTACATGATTGGCAGAGAAGAAGCGGTCGGCAATCATCCCGACGATAAAAGGCGAAATCATGGAAGCGATTGCTACAGTTCCGTAAGCAAGGCCTATTTGAATTCCATTAAAATGAAGGGTCTCTCCCAGATAGGTTCCCATGGTAACATACCAACTCCCCCAGATAAAAAACTGTACAAACATCATTGTCGACAATTTGTACTTTACATTGGCAAAATTCATTGTTCATCAAATTAATTGGTTAACAAAACTAACAAAGTAAATATCTTAATATGGTTCTTTCGGCATCTCTCCTGATGCTAATAAATTAACAGAATGCAATAATAGTTTATATTTTTTAAACAATCAACAAATAAGTGTAAAAATATCTTTTAAATATAAAGAAACTAATAATAAATATAAAGTCGGCTTAGATGATTGAATTTCAATTTAGTGGAAGTTTTGCGTGAAATAGAGTTCCTCCACCTTCCCTGGACTCGAACCAGATGCTTCCGCCCAGTAGAAGCATAATCCGTTTGGAGAGTGTTAATCCCAGTCCGGGTCCCTGACTGTACTTTTCTATTTTGAAGAATTGCTCGTAAATCTGTTCCGAATAGGCGGGATCGATACCTATACCGGTGTCGGAAACAGTCAATACAACCGTTTTGGATACCTCATCCGTGTTAATCTGGTACGACAGTGTAACCGATCCCCTGCTGGTAAACTTAAACGCATTTTCCAGCAGATAGATTAAAACTCGTTCCAGCATCAGTTCGTCGGTCAGCAATGTACATTCGGGCGAATCACCTGAATTGAAGGAAAAAGTAACACCCAGGGGTTCTTTTCCGGAGAATCGGTTGAAAAGATTATAACATAAAGTTTTAACCGGAACCCGGGAAAAAGTGAGTTCAGCCATATCCGAATCTATTTCGGACATCAGCAGCATATCGTCAATCAGGTTGAGCAGGCGTTCGTTGTTCTGGCCTATCTGTTGTTTGTATACCGACTTTTCATCCAGCGTTTCGGCTTCACATATTAATTCTGAAAAACCAGTGATAGCATTCAGCGGTGTACGTATTTCGTGAGAAATGTTTGAGAGGAAAGCCGACTTTAAACTGTTCTTTTCCCTTTCTTTAATAAGTTCCACCTGGTTGTTATGTTGCTCGGTAACATCCCAGAATACAGATACTATCTGCGGATTATCCGGATTGTTCACGTAAATATGCAAACGGTTCATGATATGCTCTGCCCCGTCCGACCCCGTAAAGGGTACCGCATATTCAGAATATATTCCATTTTCTATCGCCAGCATGTCTTTTGTACGCACCTGGTAGGGGTAGTCGGAACCCGGAAACAGATCGAAGTCAGTCTTATCTACAACCTTTTCGGAAATTTTGAACAAGACCTTTTTTGCTTCGGCATTAAAGTAAACATACTTGAAATCGTCTTTTACACTTTTAACTCCAATGGCAAGAGGAAGACTATCCAATATGGTTGACATTAGTTTATTAACTCTCTCTATTTCTTTGCGGTATGTGTATCTCTCTGTTATGTTCCGGGCAAAACACCAATACATATTACCTTTTATAATATCCAACACCTTGTAAAAATAAAGCTCCATGGGCGACTTTACTCCCTCCATATTGGTAAACATATCTTCAACTTTAACAAATTCTGAAGTTTCAAGTTGTTTCTTGATCGTTTCCCAGCTTTCTCCCTGAAACAGGTTGCTGAACAAGGCAGAAGGATAGTTGTTGCTTGTCTTTTTTAATCCGTATTTTGTCTTGAGCCGGTTGCTGGCATAGACAACTGCCCCCGAATCGTCCAGCATCATGATTTTTTCGTTGGTATGATTAACCGCATAGGATAGCATCTGCACATTCATTTCGCTTACATAACTATCCGTAATGCATTGTACCATCATGAATACGGAGGTGTCGTTAAAAGGAATCACCCTTGCCATATAATATTGGTCCTTGCCTTCTATATGAAGCGAATACTTCACCTTGGTGGATTTGTTCCGCTTAAATGCTGCCTGGATAGTAAGCATAATAAGCCTGGCTTGCTTGGCAGGCAGAACTTCGGTTACGTGCTTGTTTAACAACAGATCTTCGGGGATATACAGATGTCCCAGTTTGGATCCGTAGGCAAACGTTTTCCGATAATATAAATCTTTGTCCACAACAAAGATAAGATCGGGGATAAGCTCGGCAATCTTTAACAGCTCATCTTTAGAAAAGGAAAGCGTATCGGACGAATAACCTTTTTGAGGCGATTTATCTGCTTCCTGTAAAGCTCCCTCAGTGATACATACGAAATAACCCGGAGCCCCGTTGCCGGAATCTTTCAGAAACTTTACTTTCAAAGTTATGTCTATTAGCTTTTGCCTAAAACAGGTTGAATAAGTAACCTTGGCAAAATCGTAGGGAAGGGATGCCGTAAATCCGGATTCTGAGTTAAAACAAGCTATTAAAGAGGGTGTAAAGTTGGGGTCGTTAAACAAAGAGTAACCAACAAGCGATTTTTCGCTGCAAAACAATTCAAGGCAGGCCGGATTACACTGTGTAACTATCCCCCCGGCATCGAGCGTAAGCATGGCGCAGGGAATAAATTCGAAATAAGAATTCCAGTTATTTATGTTGTTGGTGTGATTCTCTGCTATATGTGTCTGATTCATAGTATTCTTTTTTTATTAGGTTTTCAATTGTAAAAGTGGGGTAGAATTATTTTATGTTGCTTACTATTGGGACAAAGGTAGTGAAAACCAGAAAACTGAGCCTTTGTTTAGTTCAGATTGTACACCAATTTTACCACCCAGCTTTTCAACTAATTTTTTAGAAATTGATAAGCCTAACCCTGTTCCGGGACGGTTTTCGTTCAGCCTGGTAAAACGACTGAATACATTTTTACAATGTTCGGCAGAAATACCGGTTCCGGTATCGGTAACACTTACAATCACCTCGTCGTTTTGCACGGCATAGCTTATTGTTATGGATCCGTTATCCGTAAATTTTACAGCATTGGTAATGAAATTAGAAAGCACCTGCATCAAACGCTTGCTGTCCGAATATACATAAACCTCAGGCCCCTCTTCGTAATGAAGGGAAACCCCCTCTTTATTCCTCAAAGAAAATGTTAAATAAGCCTCTTTACAAAGGACATGGATATTCACGCTTTCGAAAGTGAAAGAAAGCTTGTTGGATTCTATTTTAGCAAAATCGATGATGTCGTTAATCAAAAGAAAGAGCTGGTCGTTATTCTGACGGATAATTTCGGAATAGGTGTGCCTTTCTTCTGCGTCTTCCGCATCTTCCATTAACTGTGAGAAACCTACTATCGCATTAAGTGGCGAACGGATTTCGTGACTCATATTGGCCAGAAATTCGGATTTCCGCCTGTCGGCTTCCAATGCAGAGATTATTTCCTGCTTGATGTGTTCATTATTTGTTATATCTACAAAGAACGTGATAATATGCTGTTCATCTTCCGTGTCAAGCTGTTTAGGATGATGTCGTATGGTAAGCACCGTACGAGATTCTCCCTCTTTAGTGGTTATATGGATGGTGTCTGACTTGTTGCAATTGTTTTGTATGCATTCTCTGTCTAATATCTCAACTTTATGAAGCCATTCGTGAGAGAAGAAATTATTCCAGTAAGAACCCAGCAAGCGAGATTCGTTCAACTGAAAAAGATCTGCCACAGCTCTATTGAAATACACAATGGATTTTGCATTCACCCTTTTTATTAAAACACCGAATGGTGCCTCCTCAACCAGAGATACCAGCAAATTAAAAAGTAGTTGCTTGTCGGTGAGTAATGTCTGACTGCCATTGTAGGTAGTCAGCTTCTCAATTTTAGTATGCAGAACACTGTTTTCATGTTTTAACAGCTCTATTTCGTGCAATAATTTTTGGCAATAGGAGTCGTTTGTTACATCATCCATGGATAAGGAATTATTTTTATCTTCCTAAAATTTCAATTTTCACAAATATAAATAAATATTATTAAAAAAAGAGTTCATTCACTCTGCTTTTTTTGCTTCTAAAACACTTTAATTAATTTTATTGTTTAATAAATTAGAAACAGCAAAGAATAACAAGCATTTAAAACTTTAAAACAATGATCGACTATCAACTGATCACTCCTCTTAAAGGAAATTTATCCATTACATCTCGTTATGATGAAGATATAAAATTACAACAAGACAACAGTTTATATAAATTCATTTGGGTTCAAAGTGGAACAATTACCGTAAAGATAGACCATGTTGTGACACAATTACATGAATCAGAGATCATCACACTTACTCCGTTGCATCATTTTGAGGTGATACAGCGGGATGGGACTTATCTTACATTTGTATTTAATAGTAATTTTTACTGTATATTCGGGCACGATAACGAAGTTTCCTGTAATGGATTTCTCTTTCATGGATCTTCACATATTATGAAATTGAAACTTACTACAGAACAATCCGACAGTTTGAACGACATTATTCGTGTTTTTTGCAAGGAGTCTTGTATTCAGGATAATTTACAGGAGGAGATGCTGCGAATTTTGTTGAAACGTTTTATTATCACCTGTACCCGTTTTGCCCGGGATAAATATTCGATAACCCACGAAAAAGAGAAGAGTTTCGATATGGTGAGACAGTTTTATGTTCTTGTGGATAATCACTACAAAGAAAAAAAGCAGGTACAGGAGTATGCCGATTTATTGCATAGATCGCCCAAAACGCTTACCAATCTTTTTGCATCCTACGGATTGCCATCACCGTTGAGGATAATCCACGAACGACTGCTCACCGAAGCAAAGCGTTTATTGCTCTATACTCACAAAAGTGCGAAAGAAATTGCTGAAATTCTGGGATTTGAAGATCTTGCCGCATTCAGCCGGTTTTACAAAAAGATGACCTCCGAAAGTATTACGGATTACAGAAATAGAGAAAAACGGGAAAAATAGCCAACCCTAACGGTGCTATTGCCATTTATTCGAGGTTACGAAATGCCGTACTTTGCACAGGTTAAATAATTAAATATGAACGTATGGACAAAGCGAAAACTTTATTTACGACATTTCTTTCTTCTGTGGCCTCTACTCAGCGATTGGGTATTAATTTAATACGTGTAGCTATACTTATTATTTTTGTTTGGATAGGGGGACTAAAGTTCTGGAATTATGAAGCCGAAGGGATTGTTCCTTTTGTTGCTAACAGTCCGTTGATGAGTTTCTTTTATGCAAAGAGTGCTCCCGAATATAAAATGTATAAGCTGAAAGAGGGAGAGTTTGACGAAGTAAAACATCAATGGCATACAGAAAACAGAACCTATCTGTTTTCCAAGGGATTGGGCATACTGATTATGGCAATTGGCATTCTAACCTTCTTGGGTATGTTTTCGGATAAAATAGGATTGATAGGAGCCGGACTGGCCGTAATTATGACCATCGGAACTCTTTCGTTTTTAATTACAACTCCCGAAATGTGGGTGCCGGACTTAGGAAGTGGCGAACAGGGTTTCCCTTTGCTTACAGGAGCCGGAAGGTTGGTTATTAAAGATACAGCTATCCTGGCAGGGGCATGGGTGTTGCTGACAGACAATGCGAATCGGTTGCTAAATAAAATAAGATAATTTACATAAAAGAGGCAGTCGCATTACACATACGATTGCCTCTTTTATGTTTCTGTACCGAGTTACCCGAACATTCCTCCAAGAATACAAGTGAATGAGCCTACAAGCACACCATTTTTCCTGTATTCCCTTACAAGCAGATAGGTTAAGGATTCTGCATCAAATGCTTCGCAAAACCGTTTAAGTATAACCGGAAAAACCGAAGAGGCAACTTTTGTAGCCTCACGGGCATCCAGTTTTGTGACTTCCTCGATGGATATTACTAAATCACTTTCCAGCATCTTCCTAACCTCGTTGGCCATCATCAAATCATCCGATCCATTCAACAATGCATCAATACCATCCTTTTTGTCGGTTGTGACTGCAATTTTGAGAGATTCAACCATTCTGATGGATGCATCCTCTACAACTTCATTTAATTTGCTGGCTGGTATTTTGGGGTAATTTGCAATGGCATCACCAATATACTGCTTAACAAAGTTCAATACATTTTCATCCATAATACTATATATTTATAACATCCCGTATACTTATAACAACTCTTTCCGCTTGTTCGTTTGAAGGAATATAGTTGATTTATACTTATTTATATCGTTTTAACTCCGCTAAAGAATTCGTGAATTCAACTCCTGTACGGACGTTCCGGAGTCTGTCTGATGCCCCTTTGGAAGTGTTTGCAAATAAAGAATCGATTGTTAAATAATAAATGACGACCTTTGTTGTAGCCAACAGAAATCCACCTCCCCATTACCCATTATTTGGGCAGAGTGAACCTTATTCAGGAATTAATATATTTTACGTAAACCTGCTTTAGAAATTAGACACTAAACTGTAAACCAAATTCAGTACGAGTCATAGTACAAAAATGAATACTATGTTTCATCGAAAAAGTCCTAACATTTAAACAAAAAAGTATTAACATTTCGAACAAAAAGTCCTAACATTTACAAGAGCAAGTACTACTATCTATTTCGGATTACTATGGCTGTCTTAATTTGATCAGTATCAAGCTTTTGTTATAACAACTAATGTGTCGGCTGTTTGAGTGTCGATAATAAACTATTTAATCTTTGAATTGTTCCTTTAGTAAAACGACTATTATGACGACGAGTAGATTTTTTAGCCTGATGGCTATTATTGCCTTTACTTTTTCTCAATTGCAAACAGTGCAGGCTTGTACAGGCATCACTCTATCATCCCGAAACGGGGCGCATGTCTTGGCCCGAACCATAGAGTGGGGAGGTAGTGAGTTAAACAGCCAGTATGTTGTTGTACCCAGGGGATACAAACAGCACTCTTATTTGCCGGGCGGCTCTACAAACGGACTCGAATTTATGGCTCGTTACGGTTATGTGGGCTTGTCTGTAGAACAAAAGGAATTTGTTGCCGAAGGTATTAATGAAGCCGGATTATCCGCCGGACTATTTTATTTTCCGGGCTATGGAAAATATGAAGATTACAATCCGGCTAACCGTACAACAAGTATTGCCGATTTACAGCTTGTATCCTGGATGTTGTCAAATTTCGCTACTGTTACCGAGGTGAAAGAGGCAATTAATAAGATCCATGTTGTAGCAATCGATCCCCGTGCTTCCACAGTTCATTGGCGTATCGCAGACATAACCGGTAGTCAGCTTGTACTTGAGATTGTAGATGGTCAACCTCGTTTTTTTGAAAATAAGTTGGGTGTATTAACCAATTCGCCCGGATTTGAATGGCAGATTACCAATCTGAATAATTATGTGAATCTGTTTCCGGGTACGGCCGAGGCGAAAAGCCTGGACGGGATGCACCTTTCTTCCTTTGGAGCCGGTAGCGGCTTTTTAGGCATCCCCGGAGATGTAACCCCGCCATCCCGTTTTGTGCGTGCAGCCTTCTATCAGACAACGGCCCCCAAGCAATCTTCTGCTTTGGAAACTGTACTTCAGAGCTTTCAGATTCTGAATAATTTTGATATACCTTTAGGTATTGAGTTTCCTATCGGCAAAACACCTGTTTCAATTCCCAGTGCCACCCAGTGGACCTCGGCAACGGATGTGTCCAATCGTATTATATATTACCGGACCATGTATAACAGTGCCATACGGAGTATCGACCTGAATAAAATTGATTTTACCAGAATTAAATTCCGGGCTGTTCCGCTGGATGAAATAAAGCAGCAGCCTGTAACTGCCATAAAGATTGAATAATCTTGTTATTCCTGATTCGTATCTTTTTAAAGGGTACATTCATTTCAATAGGATTTTCAAAATAAAAGGAGATAAAAGAAAAGAGTCCGGTATCGTACCGGACTCTTTATATGAAACGTTGTGTTAACCTGTATGATTTACGGATGCAGTTCTCAGAGAATAGCTAAGGCACCCCTTATTATTTGTGAGTGTACTTTATAAGAAATGGCTAGGCCTTCCTTATAATATTATCTCCCATCAATAGGTCTGCCGGAGGTGTGTTACCCGGATGTTTGTTTTATCGGTTTTCTTCAGCAGAGGAGAGGTGATACGGATTGTTTTGCTCTCACCCGGAAGCAGGTCGAAGAAATTATCCGTAAACTGTGCTCCCTGAACCGGAATTTCGATAAACAGGTCTTTCGCCAGCTTATCCGACGTAAGGGTAACCTCGCAGGCTCCATCCATATATTTAACCTTTTGCTTGACAGTTGTTTCCGGCAAGTTAAGAGCCTTGGGCTTTTCGAAATAGAAGGTCTGCTTATCCAAAACCTTGCCTTTGCTGTCTTTCAGTGTAAGCAGAAGCAGTGCGTCAGTTCGCTGCTGGGCAGTAGCCGCAGAGGCTGAATCCTGTTCCCACACACAAGTGGAGCTGTTGGCCTTCATATTCACCTTACGCACCTCTTTCTTAAGTACTTTACCGGAAAAGTCTACCATCCGGCTTTCCAACGTCAGGTTGTTCCGGTCGTTCAACTCGTCGGATATTAGATAGAAGTTCAGCTTTCCTTTTTCTTCGATTGCGTTTACTAGAAGGGGACTGAATGCCCGCTGTGCCTGATAGTGGAGGGCTTTCCAGTTGCCGAAATAATCGATGCTCGACCACGAAACAACGGGCCAGCTATCGTTAAGCTGCCAGTAAAGCGTGCCCATACAGTAGGGGCGGTTGCGGCGATGTGCCTCCATTCCGTGGCGCATTCCTTGACCCTGAAGCACCAATCCTACATAGACAAAATCTTCAAACTTTTCCGGAACATGGTAATACATATCCATATAGGTGCGGATGATGGAGTTGCCGGTGCTGCTCTTCTGATGCGCTTTCATTACCTCCGATTCCAACGCATAGTCTTTAGGCTCGGCAAAGGTGGAGATCACCTTCATCTCTGGGAATGCCTGAAATCCGAACTCACTCATAAAGCGAGGCAGACGGGTATCCAAAACTTCGAAGGGCTGAACGCCATACCATACACCCCAGTAATGGCTGTCGCCCCAGCCCCAGGATTCGGGTCTGCCCCAGTTGGCCGAATCCGGCGAACTATGCAGATAGAAGCGGTCGGGATCCAGCTCCTTCACCTTGTTGGGCAGCAACGTGCGGAACAGCTTGTTGTATCCCGTAAACATACCCTGGTGTACCTCTTTACTGAATTTCTTATCCCAGCCCCAGTATTTGATGGCCTCGATGATTTCATTGTTTCCGCACCACATGGCAATGCTGGCATGATTGCGTAAACGGCGTATGTTGTAATGCGCCTCCTGTTCAACCAGGTTTAAGAAGGCCGGATCTGAAGGATAGCTTGTACAGGCGAACATAAAGTCCTGCCACACCAATATACCGTTCTCGTCGGCCAACTGGTAGAAGTAATCTTCTTCGTAGATACCCCCTCCCCAGATGCGGATCATGTTCATGTTGGCCGCCTTCACGTTGCGGAACAACCTGCGGTAGTCTTCTTCCTTTACATTGTTAAGGATAATATCGTTTGGAATATAGTTGGCACCTTTGGCAAACAACGGAATACCGTTTACCTCGAAGTAAAACGATTTACCATCCTTGTCCTCCTCATTTACCACCCGTACGGTACGAAGTCCGCTGCGGCAGCTTACCTGGTCAATCACCTGTCCGCCTGCCTTGCGCACTTCTGTCTTAAAATCGTACAAGGTTGCCTCGCCCCAACCGTGAGGCATCCATAAAGAGGGGTTGAGGATAGTCATATCAGATTTTACCAGATTCTTGCCCGGAGTAAGCACTACTGGTACTTTGTTGACCATTACCTCCTGTCCCTTCAGCGAACAGGTAAAGACAACCTCGGCCTGGGTGTCTGTATCTTCAATGGAATATACCTCCAGCTCGTTGGAGATTTCGGCCTTGTCGCGGCTGATAGAAAGCTGACGGACGAAGTAATCCTTGATGTCGGCCACTTCGAATAACTTTAATTCGATAGGACGCCATACTCCACAACCTACCATCCGGATCCCCCAGTCCCAACCGTAATGGTACGGTGCCTTTCTGGTAAACACACTGGTGTGCTTGTCGTGGTGATCATTATCGGCGGGATAATCGAACCCGTTGCTGTCCCATTGAGGGAGTGTCTTGTTTATGGGCGAATAAAAGTAAATATTCAATCTGTTTTCGCCTGCACGAAGCACTTCTTTCACCGGTACTTCGTAGCCTACAAACATATTTTCGGCTTTCAGGATAAGAGCCCCGTTCAGATACACATCTGCATAGGTGTCCAACCCTTTAAATTCGAGCAAGGCACCGCTATGGTCAACCTGCTCCTGCGTAAGGGTGAAGGAGGTGCGATACTCCCAGTCTTTGTCTTCCACCCACTGAACCTGCTGTTCGTTAGTCCCGAAAAAAGGATCGGGCAGAAGCTTCAGACGTAATAAGTCCTGATGCACCGTACCTGGCACAGTTGCCTCTTGCCACTTGTCTTTTCCCCCTTCAGAGAAGCTCCACCCTTTATCCAGGTGAAGCACTTGCGAAGCCGGACTTTGCCCCAATGCTGAAAGTGCTGCAGCATATAACCCCATAAAAATTAATTTTAATCTTTTCATTGTATGTAAATTGACGTTTGATCCATTCTTTTCAGATTCGGAATGGACGTATGTGTAATATGGATCAACATGATTGCACAAATGTACAACAATCGTCTTATTTACGCAATGGGCACCTAGGGGCAGGCATCAGCAGATGTTTATTATCTGGCCGGAGATTGATTCTCCTTATCGAGTTTGTATCTGCCCGGAAGCTCGATCAGCTTATTGTTGAGAGCTCCCTTCCGACTGATGGCTTTGTCTACCGTTTTAGGTCTGAACAGACTTACAGCAGCCTTGGTGGTAACCGATTCGCCGGTGATGAGCTGAATAGCTTTGGCTAGCAGAGGCTCGGATTCGTCGCCCATGGCATATCTGTCGAAAGGATCGTCCGCCACTTCGTAATCCGGTTTAAAACCATTCGGCATACAGGCCGTGTTTCCGTTTTTGTCGGCATAACGGTACACCATGGTGTAAATACCCCAATTCTTGAGTGCGGCATCCGGAGTTTCGTATATATCATCCGGAGTGAATACAATACCGCCGCAGTACTTTCCGGCAGTCTGTTCGCCGATGGTAGTCACCTTGATATAGGGAGAAAGTCCCGTTATAGTAGCTTCGGAGGCCGATGCGGTATTTCCCGATACCAGTACGAACAATCTGCTGAGGTTCAGGTTTGCACTTTCTACCGAGAGATTTACCTTTTTACTATCTTCATCTTCGTAGTTATAGGTGTACGAAAAGTATTCATCCAGATCTTCACCCTGTTTTTTCCAATAAGCCATATAGTCATCGTTCCAGATTTGTTTCAGAAATATCTGTTTTCCCGACACAACCGAAGCCGGAGCAAGCATACTGCTCAATATCTGCGAGGTGAGGGAATATCCACCCAGATTATAACGCAGGTCTAAAATCACATCCGTAACCCCGGAGGTTTTAAAAGACTGCAATACTTCCAGCAGCTTTTCGTGGGATTTAATGGTGTAATCCGTATAAAAGAGATAACCTATCTTATTGCTTCCTTTGTTAATCACCTTGTAAGTATTTACCGGCTCCTGATACATGGAGACAGCCGTAAGCGATATGGTTTTATTATTCAGACTAATTACATTCCCGTTTAATGTGGCCATCCCGAGGGTGACCGACGACGAATAGAACAAATCATAATAATTACTTGTAGTTATATCGGTTCCGTTCATCTGTAAAATCAAGTCGCCTCTTTTCATCCCTGCTTTTTCGGCAGGTGTACCCGGATATACGAACTGTACCACTGCAAAGCATTGATTAGATGTATTTGAGAAAAGATAGACTCCCAGAGAATATCCGTAAGAGGTCCCTTCGCCTGCAAAGCTATCTGTAAGATCCTTTGCATCATCGGTAAGGGAAGTCCATCGGTCGGCCGAGTACCGGATACTGTCCACCATGGCTACCGGATCCTTTATTTTAGTAACATCTACTGATTTGATTGTAGAGCTCCACAGGTATACATCTTGCAGTACATCGATTGCAAACTGCGTCACTTTTTGAGTCTCTTTGGGTACAACTTCTTTTGCGGGTTCGTCGATAGGGTTATCGTCTTTGCTGCAGCTTTGAAAAAACAAGGTTCCATTGATTGCTGCAAATAAAATGATTAAAATCCGGTAGTTCTTTTGCATACGATTAAATAGGTGTATTATGTGAACTACAAAATTAAAATATATTTATTCTCGGCCAACTATTTGCGATCATTGTTGAGCAGGCAAAATAAATTATTATCTGAACTTTCTATATATTTGCATAAAATTTGAAAAGTTTATGGACATACTACTACTTATCGGAGGATTACTCCTTATTCTACTTGGGGCAAACGGACTTACAGATGGGGCTGCTTCCATTGCCAAGCGGTTCAATATTCCATCCATTGTAATTGGTCTTACCATTGTTGCCTTTGGAACTTCCACCCCCGAGCTAACGGTCAGCATATCGTCTGCAATGAAAGGAAGTTCGGACATTGCGATCGGGAACGTGGTGGGAAGCAATATTTTTAATATTCTGTTTATCGTTGGTTGTACTTCCCTGGTGGCACCTATCGTAATTACGCGCAACACACTTCGGAAAGAGATACCCCTTTGCATATTGTCGTCTGTAGTGCTGCTGGTGATTGCAAATGACGTGCTGCTTGATAAGGGCGCTTCCAACATCTTAAGTACAACGGATGGGATACTATTGCTCTGTTTTTTCCTGATTTTCCTGTCTTATACCTTTGCCATAGCACTGGATGGTAAATCCCAGGCAACCGACGAGGAGAATAACATAAAGCAGATGCCCATGCTTAAATCTGTACTATTTATAATCGGAGGATTGTGTGGGTTGGTCTATGGCGGTCAGCTTTTTGTGGATGGCGCCATGAATATTGCCCGCTCCATGGGGGTGAGTGAGTCTGTAATTGGTCTTACCCTGGTAGCCGGAGGTACTTCGTTGCCAGAACTAGCCACCTCAATTGTAGCTGCGCTAAAGAAGAATCCAGAAATTGCAATAGGAAATGTGATTGGGAGCAATCTGTTTAATATATTCTTTATATTGGGTTGCAGTGCTACAATTACACCCATGAATATTTTAGGTATCACTAACATCGATCTGTTGGTGCTTGTGGGCGCAAGTATACTGATGTGGTTCTTCGGACTCTTTTTTGCCAAGCGTACCATTAACCGGACCGAAGGAGCTTTCTTTGTATTGTGTTACATAGCCTATACAGTCTTCCTGATTTATAATGCATAAATTTCATCATGATATAGAAAGAGGCACCTTATTGAAGTGCCTCTTTTTATTTATTTGTATGGTGAATGAGATTGCAGTGTTTGCGGATAAACGTAATATAAGCAACCGTAAGTAACAGAATCACAATACCCAGATACCACCATCGGTAGGGATAAAACAGTTGGTAACCGGCAAATATGATAGCTTGTGCAGCAGCATAGATTGCCGATACAAAGATTTGTGGAAAATTCAGTTTGTAAACAATGATCTGGTACACGTACTGAAAATGAGGACAACCCTTTTCCCGATGCCTTATCATTCCATGAATGGCAGATAAAAGAGTATCCATTCCGTATACGAGCAGTAGTACCAAATGGCTTATATCCTGAGTTACCAAAATCAATTTACCAACCAGAAACAGTACGATAAGGCCAATGGATGCAGAACCCACCATTCCGGAGAAACTAACCGCTTTATATCTGAAATTAAAGAAACTAAAGATGATAATAGACAGTAAAATAATATACAGGAAACGTTGATCAGTAAATGGGGTGAATTTTTGGTTCAGATAGGCCAGAATTATAATAACAACAAAGCTGTAGGCTCCGGTGATACCGTTTATTTTATTCATGTTACGGTACGAATTTATAACCGCAACGCATACTATCAAAGCCGGTATTATATACCACAACGGATAGTCTGTAAATAAACCTAATTCCTGAAACATGAGGAGCAGTCCACAAGACATGAGTAGTTTACGTGTCCCGTCTTTTAACGGATGCATATCGTTTGCAAATCCTGTAATGGCTGCAACAGTAAGACCTGCAAAGAACCATGGGTAAGGAAAACCATACCATATACTGTAAATAAGAGCAGCCATATAAAATATCACACCCCCTCCACGCCATGTGGTACGTTGCTGAAAATTCTTTTGTTCCGGACGTACTACCAGCTTTAGTTGATCTGCTATTTTAAAATAAATAAGCTCTGCAACCAATAGCAGTACAGTAATAATTAAATAAATCCACATAGCATTTGCTCTCGTATATAATCAAAAAAAATAGAAATAGGAAACTATGATTAACGGTTTGAAACGGTAATTAATAGGACAAATGTGCAAATAATTTTAAAGAAATACACAAAATTATTTAAATATTTTTTGAAACAAATTCGTTTTAATCAAGGGGCTGGTTATGTAGTGTTTTTCAAACAATTAAGGAGTTGTTTGTCAGAGTTATCACTTTCTATGCAATAAAGATCGATTTTGAGTAATCAATCTTTATTGGGGCTGGTTTCAACTGGTATTATTGCGTTTTAAATGTATTTGTCTTGTTACGGTGCAAGCCGTTCTATGGTCCAAGTATTGTCTGTTTGCAGAGTATAAAGGAAACGGTCGTGGAGGCGGCTTTCGCGACCTTGCCAGAATTCAATTCGGTGCGGCGTTACAGCATAACCACCCCAGTTGGCTGGTCTTTCAACTTCGCGACCGATATAACGCAGTGACTCCTGCATAAACGATTTTACTATTACACCCCGGTTGGGTATAGGGTGACTTTGAGGCGATATACGGGCTCCAATCCGGCTCTTATAAGGGCGAGTCCTGAAGTAGGCATCCGACTCCTGTGGTGAAACCTTCTGGGCAATCCCTTCTACATGAACCTGTCTCTCCAGCTGATGCCAGAGAAAGGTGAGGGAGATGTATGGATTATTGGCCAGGTGACTCCCTTTGCGGCTTTCGTAGTTGGTATAGAATACAAACTGTCCGTCGCGCAACTCTTTAAGCAGCACACAACGGGTGGAAGGTCTTCCTTCGGGAGATACGGTACCAATCAGCACGGCTGTGGGTTCGTCTACTTTAGAGGAGATGGCTTCGTCCAGCCATTTACGGAACTGATCCAACGGATTTTCGTTCAAATCTCTTCTGCGTAGTCCACCTTTGGTATAATCTCTGCGTATATCGGCTATATTTGTTTTCATTCTGTACGGCATTTGTGTTTGTAAAGCAACAAATCCGGGGCAGTAATAGTTCCGGATCAAGCTCTATCTTCCTTTATTATGAAAGTTGTTTGTTATTCTGGGTGTCAACAATGACTGCTACAGTAGCATCTCCGGTTACGTTAACTGCCGTGCGGAGCATGTCTAGCGGTCTGTCAATACCCAGAATCAGAGCCAACCCTTCGGGAGGAATACCCACCGATGCCAGCACCATGGTAAGGATAACATAGCTGCCACCCGGAATGCTGGGTGTTCCGATGGAAGAGATGATAGTCATCAGCAGAATTGTAAACAGTTGCATAAGCGTAAGGTCTATGCCTATCACCTGGGCGATAAACAGAACGGCTATTGCCTGGTAGCAGCTTGTTCCGTCCATGTTTACAGTAGCGCCCACGGGAAGTACAAAAGAGGTAACCTCGTTAGAAACTCCCAACTTGTTTTCAGTAGTCTCCAAATTGAGCGGCAACGTAGCGGCACTCGAACTGGTTGTAAAGGCAAACAGCTGCACCGGATACATCGTCTTAATAAAGAAATTGGGCTTCATCTTGGTAAACAGAGAGATTAGAGTGGGG
>Ga0209639_1001730_pt1 | contig 19962 bp, 14 predicted proteins | sample EPASupsiteHSE605_FD_187268 | JGI IMG/M metagenome (GOLD analysis project Ga0209639, IMG submission 187268) | Bioremediated contaminated groundwater from EPA Superfund site, New Mexico - Sample HSE6-05 (SPAdes) (version 2) | ecosystem: Environmental > Aquatic > Deep subsurface > Groundwater >...
ATTTAAAGGATTTGAATAGAATATAAACCTAACAACAAACTAAGATTAACTAAAATAAATTTATTAAAATTTTAAAGAGGTCTTAAAATGATCCCAATTGCCAAGCCCATGCTGGGTAAGGAAGAGATTGACGCAGTAACAGAGGTTCTGAGTTCAGGTATGATTGCACAGGGCCCTAAAGTCGAAGAATTTGAGCTTGCCTTTGCTGAATATACCGGCTGTGAATACGCAGCCGCTGTAAACTCTGGCACTGCGGCCCTGCATATTGCGCTTCTTGCCCATGGCATAGGAAAAGGAGCTGAAGTGATAACAAGTCCCTTCAGTTTTATTGCAACAGCAAATAGTATCCTTTACACCGGAGCAAAACCTGTTTTTGCAGATGTAGAATCAGATACGTATAATATAGATCCTGAAAAAATCCAGGAGAAGATTACTCCAAAAACCAGAGCTATCATGCCTGTCCACCTCTATGGGCACCCCGCAGACATGAAAGCGATAATGGAAATTGCAGCCGATAATAAGCTTATTGTGATTGAGGATGCCTGCCAGTCTCACGGTGCAGAATGCCTTGGAAAAAAGGTAGGTAGTTTTGAAACAGGAGCATTCAGTTTTTACCCAACTAAAAATATGACAACTAGCGAAGGTGGGATGCTCACTACAAATGAAAAGGAAATTGCAGAGAAGGCAAAAATGATCCGGGCTCATGGCTCAAAAGTCCGATATCTACATGAAGTGTTAGGCTTCAATCTGCGGATGACAGATATTGCAGCTGCAATAGGGCTTGTACAGCTTGGAAAACTGCAGGGCTTTACCGCAGCCAGACAGAAAAATGCAGAAATACTGTCAGCAGGATTAAGAGAGATATCCGAAATTGTGCCTCCAATTACAAAAGCTGGTTGTACCCATGTGTTCCACCAGTATACGATCAGAGCAGAGAAGAGAGATCAACTTGAGGCTTTCCTGAAAGAAAAACAAATAGGAACAGGAGTCCATTATCCTATATCCATCCACAAGCAACCCGTCTATAGGGAGCTGGGATATAAGGATTCCTTGCCGGTCTCGGAAAAGGCAACAGAAGAGGTTCTGTCTCTCCCTGTACATCCCGCATTATCCAGAACCGATTTGCAGGAAGTAGTCGAAGCAACCAAAGAATTTTATGCAAAGGACTGAGTACTTTTCCCAGTCACTGCATTCTCAGAACAGGAAGTGAAATTTTTGATCAAAGTAGGAGTAATAGGTACAGGTGCAATGGGGCAGAACCACGTAAGGATTTACAGCGAAATGAATGGTGTGGAGCTCGCCGGAATCTCAGATGTAGACCAGAAACGTGTCGAAGCAATGGCTACGCAATTCAGGACAAAAGCCTTTACGGATTATAAGAAAATGCTTGCCGAAGGGCTCGATGCGGTGAGTGTAGTTGTGCCAACCAAGTTACATAAGCAAGTCGTACTTGATGCTCTTGACGCAGGGGTACATGTCCTTGTGGAAAAGCCGATTGCAGATACGACTGAAAATGCGGACCTGATGATAGCAGCTGCAAAAAAGGCGGGAAAGATCCTTATGGTTGGGCACATCGAACGGTTTAATCCGGCGGTCATAAAGCTCAAAGAAATTATAAATTCAGGTACTCTGGGAAAAATAGTTTCAATCTCTACCAAACGAGTCGGACCCTATAACCCGAGGATCAGAGACGTGGGTGTAATCCTGGATATTGGTGTCCATGACATAGATGTGATCTCATATCTTTACGGCAAGAGAATAAATAGTGTTTATGCAATTGCAGGTGCAGATATTCACTCTTTTGAGGATCACGCCTCAATTATCCTGCGTATGGATCATAACTTCGCAGGAGTTGTGGAAACAAACTGGTTGACTCCGCATAAGGTTAGGCAGCTGACAGCAATCGGAGTTAAAGGTGTTGCTTATCTGGACTATATTAACCAGACAGTACAGTTGCATGACAATGAATGGATAAGAAAGGCAAAGGTAGAACACAGCGAACCTCTGAAGAATGAACTCATGTACTTCATAAATTGTGCTGCAACCGGTAAGAGCCCTAATCCCTGTGGGGAAGATGGAAAACATGCCCTTGAAGTGGCAATGGCAGCCATAAAATCCTACGAAGAAGAAAGGTTAATTGAAGTAGGATGATGAGCCGAAGAAAACTCCGAAGAAATAAAATCTCGAAAGTTGTTGAAAATACAAAATATTTGAAAAAAATTTAAAAAACAATAGGAAAGTGATGATTATGAATAAATTAGAAAAACTTTTTCAGGAAAGAGGCCCGATTAAAAAAATAGGAGTACTTGGAATGGGCTATGTAGGCATCCCTTCAGCTGTTCTTTTCGCAGATGCCCCCTGTTTTAATAAAGTCCTGGGATTCCAGCGCAACTCTAAAAGTTCAAGTTACAAAATAGATATGCTCAACCGTGGAGAAAGCCCTCTAAAAGGAGAGGAACCAGGCCTTGAAGATATTATTAGTAAAGTTGTGAAAGCCGGCAAGTTCGAGTGCACTCCCGATTTCTCAAGAATATCAGAACTTGATGCCGTCACTCTTGCAATCCAGACTCCTTTTGCAAATCCTAAAGACCTTGAGCCTGACTTTTCCGCACTTATTGAAGGTATAAAAAATGTAGGGAAATACCTGAGGCCAGGAATGCTCGTAGTTCTTGAGTCCACAATCACCCCAGGCACAACTGAAGGAATGGCAAGACAGATTCTGGAAGAAGAGTCGGGCCTTAAGGCGGGAGAAGACTTTGCCCTTGCCCATGCTCCTGAAAGAGTAATGGTAGGCAGGCTTTTGAAGAACATAAGGGAACACGACAGGATTGTAGGTGGTATTGATGAGGTAAGTACCACGCGAGCTGTTGAGCTCTATTCCCCTGTATTGACTTTAGGAAAAGTTATTCCTATGAGTGCAACTGCAGCAGAGGTCACTAAAACTGCAGAGAATACTTTCCGCGACCTTCAGATCGCAGCAATCAACCAGCTTGCCCTATACTGTGAAGCTATGGGCATAAATGTATATGATGTCAGGACTGGAGTGGACAGTTTAAAAGGAGAAGGTATTACAAGAGCTGTACTCTGGCCAGGGGCAGGTGTTGGAGGTCATTGCCTTACCAAGGATACGTATCACCTGGAAAGAGGGATAAAAGTAGGAAATGGGCAGCTTGACTATCCGGAGGGCGCGGATTCAATCTATGTGCTTGCAAGAAAAGTTAATGATTTCATGCCTGTACATATGTACAACCTGACTATTGCAGCTCTTAAGAGAATTGGAAAGGAGATGAAAGGTTCGAAGATTGCAATGCTCGGCTGGGCTTTTATTCGGGATTCGGACGATGCAAGGAATACACCTTCGGAACCATACAGAGATCTCTGCCTGAAAGCAGGCGCGACAGTTATGGTGCACGACCCTTATGTTGTTAACTATCCAGGGATTGAGATTTCGGATGACCTTGAAAAGATCGTAAGGGATGCGGATGCTGTGGTTGTTCTTGCAGGGCACAGTGCGTACTTTAATGTAAAGGCTGACTGGATAAAGGAAGTTACAGGTAAGGTAAATCCAGTTATTGTGGATGGAAGAAATGTAATTGGACCGGACGAATTTATTAGCAAGGGGTTTGTCTATAAGGGGATTGGGAGGGGCGATAAGAACGAACATGTAATAATGTCAACATAATTCTCTTTGAGAGATTGTTCAGTCTTTCAAATCTGGAAAAAGGGCGAAAACGATGATTGAGAAGCTAAAACAAGACAAAGAACTCTGGGATCTGTTTACTAAGAAAGAAGAATACAATTTGATATTTTCTGACCAGTATGAGAGATTTCCTTATTATTTAAGCAGTCAAAGGAATGTTTTTGAGCCCAGGGTTTCCAAATTTCTGGTAGAAAACGGGTTACATCCCAAATATCCTGACGGTAAGAAGTTTGCGGTTTGCCTTACTCATGATATTGATGTTGTGTATCCGGAAAAACTCTACCCAATCGTCGGCGCTGCTAAAGCCTTTGCTAAAGGTAATTTAACAGATGCTATGAAGACACCTTTTTCCAGAATTAATAAAAAATGGAACCCATGCTGGAATTTTAGAGAAATAATGGAGCTAGAGGCGAAATATAATGCAAAGTCCAGCTTCTATTTTCTGGCCTTGAGTCCTGGAGAGAAGGATTTCAATTATGAAATTGAAGATCTGGAAACCGAACTAAAATTTATATCAGCTCACGGATGGGAAGTAGGCCTGCATGGAGGGCACGAGTCTTACAAGAGCTTTGAAGATATGATGCAGAAAAAGCAAAGACTTGAGAAGGTTCTCGGCAAGCAGGTTATAGGTTATAGGAACCATTTTCTAAGGTTTAAAGTACCGGATACGTGGGAATTATTGAGCAAAGCAAATTTTAAGTACGATACAACTTTCGGGTATGCGGATTGCTCAGGCTTTAGAAATGGGATGTGCCATCCTTTCAGACCTTATAATATAAATACCGGGAAACAAATCGATATCATTGAACTTCCTCTTATAATTATGGATCGAACGCTGTTAGGAAGCTACATGCGGCTTGACGTTAAAAAGGCCTGGGAGCTTATAAAAAGCCTTATTGAGAAGGTTGAACAGTACAATGGCGTAATCACGATCCTGTGGCATAATAATACATGCATTGAGGGAGAATGCCTTAAGTATTACGAAAAATTCCTCAAATACGTTTCCGGCAAAAAAGCCTGGATTACAAGTGGAGAAGAAATATACAACTGGTGGTCTGCCAATATAGAACCTACTCATTGAGAAGATTCTCTATGTAAATTACATTCAAGTGGTGGCTCTAGAAATACTATAGGATCTGAGATTTCTGGATAGATAAGATAATTTAATCAATCAGAGTACGATTAATTAAATTAATGCCATCTTAATCAACGCCGCAGATAGGTTTGGTTAGTAAACTTTTTTTTTCAGTTGTGCTAACTGCCCGAGGCAGAATAAGCCCATTAGTATTAATTTGAGTGGCTCGAATACTTTAAATCATATAATCTCGATTGTTACGGTGTATTTAAATTAAGGAAGCCGACAAATTTATTTAGGGAGGGTTTATCTATATGAGGCTTAAGGGGAGAAAAGTCAGGTATTCAGCGTCAGCTTGAGAATACCATACCCACTAATTGCATTTTCGAGAATAGAATAGTTGAGAATGCAGAACTACATGGAGCTCAGCTCTAAATGAATCTTCGTTTAAGGTACTGGCTATGAGTGAAACAACAGCAGATGATGCAGAAAAACTATCGAGTAAGAGTAATAAGGGAAGCTTTGCATTCGATGTCCTGACGCTTGCAGGCGGGACGACTTTTGCTCAAATCCTTACGATTTTATCTGCTCCTGTATTGACTCGACTCTATGGGCCTGAAGATTTCGGAATCTGGGCTTTATACATCTCTATCACAAGTATTCTCAGCGTTATTGCGTGCATGAGATACGAATACTCCATAATGCTGCCTGAATCGGATGAAGAAGCTGTTAATCTGTTAGGGTTGAGCTTTCTGGCAGTGCTGTTTGTGAGTGGTTTAACCCTTCCAACTGTATGGTACTTTAAAGAATCCATAGTTGATATTCTGAATTCTCAACAGATAGGAGACTATCTCTGGCTTGTACCTCCATTTATATTTGTAAATGGGTTGTTTCTTGCATTGAATAACTGGAATTCAAGAACAAAACTTTTCAAAAGGCTTTCCCTTTCAAGGGTCTTCAGCTCGGTATCGGGTACTACAACACAGATAGTCCTTGGGTTTGCAGAGAAAGTCGGTGCCGGAGGACTGATAACAGGAAGTCTTGCCGGTCAATCCATTGCAACATTTGTACTCGGAGGACAGATATGGAGAGACGATAGGAAGTTAATCGTCAAAAGCCTGAGCTGGAAAAAGATCTATGCAGGGTTTAAGAAGTACCACAAGTTTTCGCTTATAGATACCTGGGCTGCCCTTATGAATTCAGTTTCCTGGCAACTTCCTGCTTTCATTCTTTCAGCGTTCTTCACTCCCGCAGTAGTGGGTTTTTATTCCCTTGGCTTTCGTCTTTTGCAGTTGCCAATGAGTTTTATTGGAGGTTCGATTTCACAGGTATTTTTCCAGAGGGCCTCAAGAGCTTTATCTGAAGGCACCCTTCCTTCCCTCGTTGAAAGTGTTTTCAGGATGCTTGTGATTATAGGCATGTTCCCGATATTAATTTTGACAATTGTCGGCAGCGACGTTTTTACGGTTGTTTTTGGAAAAGCCTGGGCTGAGGCAGGTGTCTATACCCAGATCTTGAGCTTATGGGCTTTTATATGGTTTATCTCCTCTCCATTAACCACCATATACGTTGTAGTCGAAAAACACCACTTCGGTTTTCATTACAACTTGTTGAACCTTACCACACGTCTTCTTTCTCTTGCAATCGGCGGCCTGCTCGGAAGTGCACGTATGGCACTTATTCTTTTCTCAATCTCAGGAATTATAGTATATGGCTACCTCTGCCTGAAGATGATGTCCTATTCCGGGGTAAAGGTTTCAAGAGCCCTGAAAATAGTATTCTCGAATTTTATCCTTTTTGTTCCTGCAGGGATTGTCCTTGTCGCCCTCAAGACTGCAGAAATAAACCAGACTCTACTTGTTATCTTTTCTGCCTTGATTATTGGAATTTATTATCTGTACATTTTGAAAACCGATGCACAGATAAAAAAGATAGTGAGTGAATTCCGAGCCTGAAGGACTGATTCAGGATTATAAAGTATGAGGGCTCAAAGTCAGCTTCAACTCAAAAAACAGAGTAAAAAAGTAAAGGATAATGAGAAAATTGATTCCCTCTGATAAAACTCACAGCCGACATCCCTATTCTGAACTTGAAAGAAATCCACAAATAAAAAATAGTATCATATAAGTGAGAAGCTGTAAATATCCATATCCGCCTGCAGCTGTGATACGCAAGCGTGATAAACTAGATATTTACGTAAGGTGCAATCAATTATAGCAACCCACTGCCCTTTTTTATTTTACTTTTTGATTGAATTGTAACTCATAAGGAGATCAGTTTTTAGTAATAGACCCGATATTAAACACAGCTTGGATTTGAGAATCTCTTTTTATTATATATAGATAGTATATTATACAGAGAAATATTGACATTAAGGTTATAAACAATTCACTAGCATCAGCTACTTTTAAAGTAATAAGAATTAAACCGGCTGGAGCGCACAGCATTAGATTAGAAAAAATGATCTTACTTACATTAGGTAATTTCACTTTAGAATATAATATCATGTTAAGGCAAAGATAGCCGTATACAAAAGTTCCTGAAATAGAGAACAGAATCAATGCTGTTCGAGGGTCTCCGAGAAATCCACCCGTTATAAGCGATAATAGTCTTGTACTAAAATTGAAGAGATTATATTTAAGACCAAACTGTTGCTTTTCCATCACGATATATAAAGTACTAAGAGGTGAAGAGACAAACCAAAAGAATGCCCAAATACTCATTATTTGAGCATAAACTCCAGCCTCAGCCCAGTTTTCTCCCAAAATTGTAGAGAATATATCACTCCCAGCAAGTGTCAGAGTTAATATAGGAAACATTCCAACTGTTACAAGTAATCTGAACACATTTTCTACCAGAGGTGAGAGTGTACCTTCAGTTTTTGCCTCTGTTGCTTTCTGAAAAAATACCTGTGAAATCGAACTCCCAATGAAACTCATTGGAAGTTGAAGAACCTGAACTCCAAGCGAATAAAAGCCTACAACGACTGGAGAGAAGAAGATTGCTAGTATAAATGCTGGAAGTTGCCATGAGATTACGTTTAACAGGGTCGACCACGAATCTATAAATGGAAATTTTCGATAGCGTTTAAACCCTTTAATCATCTTTTTCCAGGATATGCTTCTTACAAAAAGAGATCCATTATCCTTCCAGATCTGCCCTGCAAGAACCAATGTAGATATAGACTGACCCACTAGGCTTGCACCTATTAAGCTTCCTCCAGTTGCATATCCAGCAAGGCCAGCACCTAACTGCGTTCCGGAAATTGCAATTGAGTTAAGAACTCTATTTATAGACAGTCTTTGGAAACATTTGATCCGGGAATTCCAATAATTGAGAGATAAATACATGCCGCTAACTAATGCAAAAAGTGGTACAAGCCACAGATACTCAGCCAAGTCTGGAGTCCTGAGTATACTTAAAATAGGCTGTTTTCCAAACCGTAGAATAGGTATTGAAAAAAAACTGACTATACACGCAGTAAAAAAGCTTAAAGCCAGCATATTGGCAGCTTCTTCATCAGATTTAGGCAGCATTATTGAAAATTCGTATCTCAGACATACAATAGTACTAAAAATTAAAGTAATTGAAGAAAATAAAGTGAATACTCCAAATTCATCAGGCCCATACAAGCGGGTTAGAATAGGAGTCACCAGAATTGTGAGAATTTGAGCAAAAGTTACCCCACCTACTAAAGTAAGTACATCATTTGCAAAACTCGTTTTTTTAGCAGGAGATAAAAAATCATCTCTATTCTGTTTGAGTTCTGTCATCACAAATACCTTTTACATATAGCTTTTTTATTCATACTGCGTGAAAAATTAAATTCTCTTTCTTTGAAAAAGAGTCTGTAATAAGGCGAGTATTCAAGTTTAGCAAAAATTTTACAACTTACTTTAATTAGTGCACTCTATAAACATTTTTCTGTACCAGATTATATAGATTTTCCTACGTGTCGAACTCAATAACAACAGAATTATTTTAACCTCGAGCTTTCTACTTTAAAAACCCTGATAGTCTTATAATTATAGGTGAATTAAATTTCGCTAATGAATTGAAACATATAAAAGTTTAGTTTATAACCACTATTTCTAATCATAGTAAATGATGATAAGACTCCTAAATGTGTTGAGATACCTTTGCCTAACAGTAAAGGCTGGATTAGAAGAATGTCACCCTAATGAAATTATACTGCTTTTTGTATCTTCTGAGGGATAATTATGGATTTAGTAGAGTTAAAGGTGGAAAAATAATTAGAGCACCATTGAATCACACAAGTAGTATAAAAGTAGTATAAAGTAACTGCAAAATGCATTAAGAATTGAACATCGTTGAGTTCATATACTTTTTGAAAATTCTTTTTTTTCAATTAACTCTGCACACAGAGACATCCATCGAGTTCCAATTATATCCCAAGTGAACGATGCTAGTACAGTTTGCCTAGCTTTTTTTGAAATTTTTCTTCTTAGGGATGAATCTACGGATAAATCCTTAATAGCCTTGATATATTCCCTCGAATTCGGTTCACAAAGGATCCCGCTCTCTAGATGTTTAATCATCTCGGTCATCTCTCCCATTTTACAGGCAATTATTACCTTTCCAGAGGACATAGCCTCAATTTCTGCTCTTCCTAATTCTTTTTGGAAAAATAAAACTATGTGTAGTTTTGACAAATACCTGTTAAGTTCGTTTCTAGGGACAGCTCCCAGATGCTCAATGTTTGGCAAACCCATGAAATTGTGTTTATACGGTCCTTCCCCGAAGATCAGAAACCGAACATTAGGCAATTCTTTGACTGATTTTTTAACGATTTCTAACAATAAATTAACACCCTTGATTTCAGTCAATCTACCAATAAATCCTACCATTACAGTCCGTTCACAACTTTCGAGTGCGCCACTCGGAAAAAATAGATCCGTTTCGACACCAGCAGCTATTACCTCGATTTTGTTTGAGTTTACGCCGTGTCGTATCATCCCTTCTTTGATAGACTGGCTCTGTGTTCGAATTTTATCTGCCAAGCTGCACGCGAGTAATCCGAAATAAAGGTTATAAAAATGGAATATTTTTGATAAAAGTGTCGTTTTAGTGGGCAGTATATAAGGATCTATCCAAGGAAGTAAATTACCTTCGGCATATATTATCTTTATTTTTGTAATTTTAGCTAATAGAATTGATAATATTGCCGTTTGAGGGTTATGAACTACGATAACTTTTAAATTCTTTTTATGTAATTTTAAGATCTTAATGGCTACTAAAAATGAATATAAGAAAGTTAAAAAATGATTTGAGGCTATTTCAAACTTAGATTTAAAAGGATAGTTCCTAAGAGCAGGAAAATGGACTTGTTCAATGGTAAAATGTTCGTTTACTCGTATAGTTCCTTCGTACTTATTTGTGTAAGTACTTATTATTGACACGTTGAAATACTTTGATAATTGTAGAGCTACATTATAATCTGTAACTTCACAACCTCCTCCTCTAGTAGTTCCTGTCTCAAGCAATCCAGGACTAATTATACAAACATCTATCTCATTAGAAACGCTCACCTTAATCACCAGTAAGTTGCAGTTTCTTATTTATACCTGCTATCAATAGTTATTCTGGAAGTTTTTTATATAGAGAGGTTGACTCACTGTTGTATATCTTCATATCCTTAAACCAGTACACTTCAGGAGATGGATCTCTATCTAAATTCCAGATATTAAGTACCCAGTTAAACCCTCCTACATCAGTATACCCGCTATAAAATGATAATTTTTTACTTGAGTTATATTCATCTTTGCGGAAAATAAAGTAAGAGTTTGACTCAGACAGGCTGTTATTAAAAAGATTTACAGAACACGAGCTTCGCAAATTAAGATATCCTGTTAAATATCTATAGGCTATGAAATCAGAATATATCAAATTGGAATTGCTTCTATGCTCATTTATAAATTTAAACGAGCTTAATTCGGATTGTTTAAAATAATCTCTGTTTTTTTCACTTAATGGATCAATTAGTACATTATAATTAATTGATCTTTCCGATAAGGAAGAGGAAAACAAAAAGAAACTAAAGAGTAGGAATATTACAATTGTTAATGAGAACTTTTGGGATATATTTCTATCATTTCTATCGTTTTGTTTAATTAATGCTAGTAAACCAATAGAAACTGCAAACGAAATAAATGGAGAAATCAATATTGGTAATCTGTTGCCCAGTACAGGTGTAAAGAGATTTGAAATTCCCGGGACATATAGTGAGAACATTAAAAAAGATATAACTGCAAAAACGTGACACATCTTGTTCAATCTATTATATTTATTAAGTAAGGCAACTACTCCAAGAACAGTTAGGAAAACTATTAAAAAGTAATCTAAATTATTAAATAAATAAGATATAGCTGAAATTGTTTCACTTTCCTGGTTTACGGTTACCATCCCGTTTGCAGAATCCAATTTTGTAACTACATCAATGAAAAACGGACCTGCTTTGTATGTCCAGTAAGATACATACGCCGTTAAAAATAAAATTAAGTAACTCCATTTTATAGATAAAGAATAATTAAACAACTTTTGAACTACGCTTATTAAGAGCAATATGCCTGTGAATATTACTAGCGTAGTTTGATGTGTTAAAACTAATGGAATAATTAGAAATACGCTAATAATCCTTATACGTAAGTTTTTTTTCCCTAAGGTTAACAGATACAAAATTAATAAACATATAATATATGCCATTGTTCTTGTAATCACATACATTCCACTATCGATTACGGGACGACTGAAAATATAAATTAAAGATACTATTAATGATAAATTACAGTTTTTCGTTGTATGCTCAGTTATCAGATAGACTAATACAATTGAACATAAAAATACTGAGCTATTTAATATGAAATAAATAGGTCCGATTTCCCTGTTGGTAAGTAGTAGGCCAATAGAATTAAGAGTATGAAACAAGGGAAAGTACTGGTAAGTACCTATTTCAGGTGTGATATAACCTGACTCTACTATTTTTTCTATTATATTCATATGGTGAAAGATATCAGTGAAAGTTATCATAGGAACATTCAAAGTGTGTCCTAGAGTCAAATTAATAAAAAGGAGAACTATCTCAGTTAGTATAATGTTTTTCCTGTATTCATGTTTCTGATCTAAAGAAACTGCTTCTAGAAAGATTACTAGTGCCATAAGTGATATAATTAGAAAATAGGAAAATGTCCTTGTTAGGTTGGTAAGCAAATTGTATATAGATATAAAGTATAGAAGTATAAAGATCAGAGTTAAGTTTAGAAAGGAAATTTGGGTATTAATCCATCTATAAGAAGAATTATAAGTGAACTCTTCAAATAAACCTGGTTTCCAAAAAATTAGTAGGCAAGCTAGTATTACTGGTAGTCCTAATATTAATAACCCTATCTGGACTAAATGATACATTCCTAGTAACGATACAATTACAGAGCATGTAATAACCGTTAGCAGGGATATCCACGGAATTGATTTCGAGGAAAATACTGGAGCCTTTATCTTAACCACCTTTTACTATAAACTTCAATAAATTAATCATCTGTATCAAGTAGTCTAACTGATTCAATTTATTGAATATTTAAAGAATGTATATGTATCTGAATATCAGATTCATAGCCAATATTAGTAATTTTCAGGTTAGCTTTTTATACACTCCTTCAGTCTCATCAGCAATTCTACTCCAAGAAAAATTAGAAACATTTTTATAGGCATTTTCAGACATTTCCGACAAAAGTTTTTTATTAGAAGCTAACTTGACTAATGAATCTGCCAAGTTATTGTAATCGTTCCTTTTTGTAATCACTCCATTAATTCCACTTTTTATTATACAATTGAATGTTTCTAAATCACTTACGACCATAGGCAGTTTTGCAGCTGATGCCTCCAGAAGAACAATAGGAAATACTTCTGTATTTAGAGTAGAAGGAAGTGTAAAGATATCAGCAGCTTTGAAATATCTATACTTTGTATCATTATCTACAAATCCTGTGAATTTAACATTTTTACACAAATTTAGCTCTCTTGCAAGTGATTCCAACTCACTAGCCATCTGGCCGCTCCCTACAAAAACGAAGATTGCGTCAGGTATTTTTTCTACTACAAGTTTAGCAGCTTTCAATAGAATATCCGGGCCCTTATACTTTGATAAAGAACCGACAAAAAGGAATAATATACTATCAGCAGGTATACCAAGCTCTTTTCTACATTTATTCCTTGTAATGTTCGTTAAAACTTCTTCTTTATTTATTCCATTCGGAATTACTACGATTTTCTCTCTGAAAATAGGTAAAAACTGAGACTCATTTATGAAAGGTCCCGAAGGTGATATTATTGCATTAGCTGATTTTAGAATTACTCTTGCAAATACTTTATTGTAAAGTTTTACGCTATAGCGTCTGAGAAAATTTCCGTAGTTATCCTGTTGATCACCGTGATACGTGACAACTAAAGGTTTATTCTTTAACCTTGAGTAAAGCCAAGCTGCAATAGGAGCCGGTGCATTTCCCATATGTGCATGTACTAGATCCAGTTTATGTTTTAAAGGCTCAGTTAGTAACCTTATAGATATACGTGCATCAGCGATTCTAAAGTTTGTTCCATATCTGTACACCGTTATCTTACCTATTGAATCTAGTTCAAAACTTTTAGTTTTAGACGTTGTGAAAACTGAAACATCATTGTTTCTTGAGGAGATTTCTTTTGCTAAGTTTACCGCAACGGTACCCGTGCCTCCATAAAAGTAATCAGAATAATCTGTGGTATAAGGATATTGACTAACGAAATAACCAATATTCACAGCAAACACCCTTGGAATAATTTATCGTATTTTTCAGCAACTGTGTCCCAATTATAATTTTTGTTCACTTTATATCTTATATTACGAGCAAGTTTTTCACGTAGTTGAGAGTCCTCCATCAGCTTTGAAATAAAATAGAAGAGATTTGTGCGATCCCCTGGAGATATGGAAAACCCAGTCTCATAATTAATAATAAGTTCAGGCACCCCTCCAACTTCTGTGGCAATAATCGGTAGACCAATAGCTCCAGCTTCCAGGATAGTTATGCCAAAACCTTCTGAATATGACAAATTTACAAAAATATCTGCAATATTCAAAATATCTACAATTTCTTCCTGTGTTTTTGTTCCCAAAAATAAGACATCGTTTTTATACTTTTTAGGAACCAGATTTTCTAGTTCAACTCTATAAGGCCCATCCCCGATAATTATAATTTTAGAATCTTGCCTTTTATTTTTTATTTTTGGTACAATACTGATTAAGTCCTGGGCGCCCTTGGCATAAACTAATCGTCCAACAAACACTAGAATAAAACAGCCATTAAGATTTAGCTGATTCCTGATATTAGAGGATTTTCTACAGAATACAGTAGTATCAACTCCATCCAATATTAAAATAGGATTTTTTGCACCTATATGTTTCAAAAAATTACATGATGGCTTAGAAATGCCTACATTCTTTTTGGCTGCCTTTACCACTACCCAGCCTATTGAATGGTCATATATCTTATTAGCGTAAACAATTAATTTGTTTCTCAAAATACTATGGTTAGAGCCATGCTCCACATGAATATGTGGTAATCGCCTTATTTTTGCAAAGATAGATCCTAAAAAAGTAGTAATAAAAAAGCGAGTATGTGTATTGATTAAGTCATAATTATTACTGAAAATCGAACGAAGAATGCTAATTGACCCCAAAGTTGGTTTTGGAACTGGATATGTTCTATTTAAAAGATTCCAGCAAGGGAGTCTGTATATATAGATTCCATTCAGATTTTGGATATCAGCTACATTTTCAGTATTCATAGTAAGTATGTGTACATTGTAACCTATTTTTGTCAATTTTAAAGATAAGTTATAGATAAAGTTCTCATAGCCGCCTAAAAAAGGATAAAAACTTCCCGCAAAGATTAATATATTCATATGGAACTACCCAAAGCCTATTATCAAATTCTCTTGCTTTGCTAGATCAGATACACACCAACCGACTTAATCTTATAAACATCCATAATAAACGCAATGAGACTATATGAGTAGAAAACTCAATACAGATTCTCTAGAAAAATCAAATAAAGCTAACATACGCTCTGATTCCTCCTTAATGCCTGAAAATTTGATCTATATCTAGCCGTCAATGGAGAGTTAAGCCACCCTAGCGTCCTTCATAACTGATGATAGCGAATGCAGCAGAATTCCTGTCAGAGCCATGAATGTCCCTATAATAATGAAAAGAACCATTAGCATGGTTGGGCCAAACTGCAGTCCTACACCCATAGTGAAATTTTTAAGAAAGTTCGCACCCATATAGAGGCCCCCAATTCCCAGAGAAAGACCCGGAACTGTAAGGTAATAAAGCGGTTTGTTGAATTTCATATCTTTTAATACAATGATGAGGACTTCGAAACCGTGTTTTATCGGGTTTATAGTTGAGCAATTAACATCATAACGAACACCGATTTCTACTTCTTTTATGCGAAGTCCGGATTTTCCTGCGTCTGCTAGCATTTCACTTTCTATTGCCATACCGGGGGTATTGAAACGAAAAACATCTTTTGTAGAGGCTGCAAAGGCACGAAAACCGCTCTGGGAATCTGTAATCTTGAGGCCTGAATTAAGATTTGTGAACCTATCCAAAATGGTCTGGCCGACACGACGATAAATCGGGGTGTTTTTTCCCAGTCCGTTGATATAGCGGCTGCCATTAACCATATCTGCACTGCCTTCAATAATCGGGGCAATGAGCCGGGGGATATCAGCAGGATTATGCTGGCCGTCCGAGTCCATTGTTACAATTATATCGGCACCAAGATCGGATGCAGCTTCAAAACCTGTTTTTAAAGCTTCTCCTTTCCCCTGATTAACTTCATGGATAATCACTTCAGCTCCGGCTTTCCTGGCAATCTCAGCTGTCCTGTCCGAACTGCCATCATCAACAACAATCACATTATCGGCGTAAAATCTGGTAATGAGAACTATGCTCCCAATAGAAACCTCCTCGTTGTAGGCAGGAAGGATCACTGTGACGTTTTGGGGGGCCATAACTTTCTTGCAAATTTTTTCTTCTTTATTACTCATTCGCCTGGAGCTTTTATCCATAACCAGTTCATTGCCCATCTTGAATAACCCCAAAATTATTTTATGAAATTTAACATAGATTATAACTACTCAGAAACACATGCATAGCAAAAATAAACTTACACTATTTTTCCAGCAACGGTATCGGGATAATTGCACAACAATATTCATACACCATCCGTTTGAGTGGTCACCTCTGCCAGAGAGTGCATTACAATTCCCCTGATTGTCATACATGCTCCGGCAATTGATAGAAAAACCATCAAGTATACAGACCAGAAATGTAGATTTTCCATCCCAAGGAGAAAGGCTTCGAGGAATTTCAAACCCATATAGAAGCCGCATGTAGCAAGAGCAAAGCCCGGAACTGCGTAGATGTAGAGAGGCCTATTCACCTCTATATCCCCAACCACGGTTCTAAGACCTCCGAGAATATACTTGATTGGGTCCCTGAACTGAGTTCCAAAGTCGTGAAAAGTACCAATCTCGACATTTTTTATGCGGAGGTTGGATTTTCCAGCGCCTGCAGGCATTTCACTTTCTATTAACATACCCTGTGTATCGAAATGAATGATAGTTTTTGTAGATGCCACACAGGCGCAGAAACTACTATGGATATCAGTTACCCTGCCTGAATTTAAGTTAACAGCCCTATCGAGAATGGTTTTCCCGGCGAAACTGTAGATAGGATTATTTCTGCCCGTGCTATTCGAATAGCGCCTACCATTAACTATATCTGCATTACCTTTAAGAATCGGGGCAATAACCCTTGGAATATCAGCAGGGTTATACTGACCATCGCAGTTCATTGTCACAATTATATCGGCGCCAAGATCGGATGCAGCTTTAAAGCCGGTCTCAAGAGCTGCACCTTTTCCCATGTTAGTCTTGTGTACAATTACTTCAGCACCTGCTTTTCTCGCTATCTCGGCTGTCCGATCTGAACTGGCATCATCAACAACAATCACATTATCGGAATAGAGTCTAGTTAGAAGAATAATGCTCCCGATGGAGACTTCTTCATTGTAAGCAGGCAGGATCACTGTGATATTTTTAGAAATCTTACCTACAGGACATTTAGTTTTTTTTGCTATTGTGCATTGAGCGCCAACGCCTGTATGTAGCTCACTAATCAATTTGGATGACCCCCTAAATGTATTATCTATATGTAAATCTTTAAGTAGTTTATGTATGAAAACTTTAAAATCACTTAATCCTAACTATAATAAGCTTGCTTGACATTATGAAAATATTAAGTTTTTAAATTGAGATTTAGAAGACAGCTATATAAATTTATTGACAGTTACATAGGTATAAAATAATAATTGAAAAATAACGGTATCCAGCGAATCTGTACCAAAGTAGACATAAAATTATGCGATTGGAATAGCAATCCTTGAAAGCTTACATCAAATATATGAGGGCAAAAATATAAATCTGTTGCAATGAAGACGAAGTTTTAAAATTCGCAACATGAGGACACAATACCTTCAGATTTCAGTCCCGCAGATTCATGAATTTTTTTTGAGATTTTATTCCACAGAAGTTGGGATTTCAACCTGTTTTATTACTAAGCACTACTTGCCGCATCTTTTGATAAAGAGAAGAGAAATAAAGAAATATAGAGAAGATAGACTAATTGCTTCTGATTCAAGTTTTAACCGCTTTCCTCCGGTTTAACCGCTTCATTTATACTGCTCAATATTAGAGATTAAGACTTTTTTTAAAAACCCCGACTCTATGACGATAAAATTTTGATTTGAGAGACAGTTTGAGGATTTTTATCTATTAGAAGAATATTATGAAAAGCCAAGCAAAGAATAAGAAAAGCTGGTTGAGATCTCAGTACCAGTTATCTCAAGACTGAATTAAATCTGTATTTATACGGAACCAGCTAACTATCGACAAAAATTTATATGATACTTGCAGTAAGAACTTATACAATTTTCTGAATATGTGTAATTTAGCAGTCACAAACCGATGATAAGTCTTTGTCAAAAAATATCAACAAGAACCTAAATTCTCCAGTTGCGAAGGAGTTCTCCTATGCAAAAGTCAATTAATTCCCATGGCAGGCGAAAAAAACTGATGTGTCTTATTATTGTATTGTTTTATGTTTTGACTTTACTGATGATTTCCATTGGGACCACGTCCGGTAGTACTCTTGAATCTTCCGCTTCTCTGGGTATAAAGCCTGCTACTGAGCAGGTGTCTGCCAGAGGCTCTGAAAAAGCTACAAACTTGAGAATTACTTCGACTTCATATGAAGGTATGGATTCCTTCAAAAAGATAAGACCAATAGATGATATTTTGTATATGCTTGGGGGAATGGCAACAGCGTTCCTGATCCTTTTTACGCACCCACGCGAGACCTGGAGCAAGATAAAATTTAAAGAGAACTTTCTTAAAACTCTTCATTCGCTTGGTATCTGGAAAATATTCGAGGCCAGGAGAATAAATAACGAAAGTTTTAAGCTCAAAAAGCGCAGGTTACTTACTGCAATACCAGTTATATGCATAGCTTTTGCCGAGATTCTGATCTTTTTAGGGAATGTGGGGATAGCTGTCTGGGTACATATTGGAGGCCTGCTTGCACTTTCTCTCTCTAATGTATTATTAAAAGATACAGAAGTCCAGAAGGTCTACCAGGCATTGATGCTTCTACCTGTCCTGAGACTCATAAATCTTTCAATGCCTATTTTCTTTGAGACAACTCTTTATGCCTTCATCTTTGTATATGGCCCTCTAGCAATCCCGGTAGCGGTTATAATCATTCATCAGCGATATTCCCTGCATCAATTAGGGATTTCCATGAAAAATATCAAGACTTACATGGTTCTTTCGGTTCCATTAGGTTTGGTTCTTGGACTTGGAGAGTACCTGACAATAAGAACGGAGTATTTGATTTCGGACCTCACTTTTGAGAGCTTGCTTAAGCTTACCTTTATCATGGTTTTTTTTGTGGGTTTAGTTGAGGAGCTCATTTTCAGGTCAATTGTTCAAACCAGACTCGAACAGGCACTAGGTATCAATGAATCGTTACTGATTACAAGTTTCCTGTTTGGATTTATGCACTCTGGGTACGGCACTCTCTACGAAATTGTTTATACGAGTTTCATAGGATTTCTAATGGGTTTTACCTTTTATAAAACAAAAAGTCTGCCATTCGTCACGGTTCTTCACGGTTTTATCAATGTTTTCCTTTTCGGGATCTTACCCCATTATCTGAGCGACTGGACAGGTTTTTGATGCTTTAGGAGGAGCTCTGTAAATTATCATATGAATATGCTCCTAAAGTTTATTTTTAGACGGTCTGAGTTTTACTAGCGCTTTTACAGCCTAAGTTATACAATTTCTCAATTAATTTATCATTTGGGTGCTTGATTGAGGGAAAACGAAGAAGCTTCATATTAAACAACCGGGAATTAACTTGAGAACTTCAAATACAGAATGAAAATTTAGATTAATCTGTACCAAAAATAGAATAAAAAGCTTAGTAAGTAGAAATGAAAGATCTAAAGAAATGAAAAATAGAGAAATAAAAGTATTAAAAGTGAGTCGATCAGCAATAAAGGGAGTAAGGAAGCGAAGGCAAATCTCTAGAAACCCTTTGAAACCTGTTATTACACAATCGTAAAAATATTAAAGAAAGCAATCCTGCAAAATCGAAAAATAAAGGCAGAATTGCTAGATTGAGCGAGTTATTAAGGGAAAATAATCGTTGAGACCTTAAAAACGAGAATTCCTGCAAAACAAAAAAGTAATGGCAGTATTGCCAAATTGAGCGAGCTGTTAAGGGAATTATTCCATTTATCAGATGCTGAAAAGACCTCTTTCAGAGAAAGAAGAGCTATAAGCCCGACAACGATTGAAGCCCCGTACTGAGGAAGTCCAGGAGTTGTAACCATTGAAATTGCACTCGAAGAAATCGCACTCGAAGAAATTGCGCTCGAAGATATGATACTCAATAACATATTAATACCCCCATAGAATACAGAACTTATCCTATTTGTTGAAAAGGTACTTCTATAAAAGAACCACAAGGTATAAAAAACTTTCTACAGATTCTGACAATTGGTATATA
>Ga0209639_1001737_pt1 | contig 19904 bp, 17 predicted proteins | sample EPASupsiteHSE605_FD_187268 | JGI IMG/M metagenome (GOLD analysis project Ga0209639, IMG submission 187268) | Bioremediated contaminated groundwater from EPA Superfund site, New Mexico - Sample HSE6-05 (SPAdes) (version 2) | ecosystem: Environmental > Aquatic > Deep subsurface > Groundwater >...
TGACGAGGTATTTGGAAGAGTAATTTCCAGCACTATCTTTGCAATGGTAAGTTCCAGTTAGGGTTTGGCTGGACTGGAATTTAATTTTCCAATTCACGTAAACTTTTGTAACCCACTTGCAGTTTGATTTATTCGTTATTCTGACGTATTCTGATAAAAATGGGTACGCCGAATGGAGATCGACTCCCTCTCGATTTTTTGTAATCGGAGAATCCACCCCTGTTTTAGGATGAGCATTGCTGGTGTTGGCGGCGCAGTTTTATTGTTCATCTTTTGAGAAGAGCGGATCTTAACAGGATTTAATCTTTGATATTGGGCAGCACTTGAAGCATACTCTTTCCCCTTTAGCTTCTATGTGGAGGGGGCGGCTAATACCCTTATAATCCTTTGTGTCACAATCTTAAAAGAACTATTCACACTCGTTTTTACAACGCAATTTAAAATTAAGCGATATCATCCTCCGGAATGGTATCATGGATTTGACCAATATTTATTGGTTGGAAAGTTGCGTATTTTAGCTAAAAAAATAGCCGTTACATACGAATTTACTTTCGTTCTGCAACGGCCCCATATATTTATTTCTGGATCTGAAGATTTACACTGGAAAGCTTGACAACCTCGCATGCATTGTCACGATACGATCTTACTATGCTATACGTCTAACCTTTAATACCGGTAATTGCGTTTTACACCGCAAATTCATCCTTGTCTTCATACGGCAGCTGTTTATTCCCTGTGATTCTGATAATCAGTCCGGCAACCACACCCGTTAATAAAGCCAGTACAACTGTAAACAAAATACCAGTGATTTGGGCGCGGGCAATTCCCGGAACCACAAAAATCGCAATGATACCGCCCAGGAGTCCTGGCATTCCATGCAGGTTATGAACGCCGCAGGTATCAACAATTTTGAGAGAGGACTGCAGTCTGGGCTGGATCAGGACAAAACCAACAACGCTTAGAGTTCCGGCCAGCAAACCGATCAAGAACGCCACAGACGCAGTCACCAGATTACAGGTGGCTCCGATCGCAACTCCGCCGGCCAGTGCAGCATTGGCCATATCGGCGATTGACGTTTTGCCTTTTCTTAAAATAGAACTCAAAATATAGGTGATCACAGTCGCTCCACAGAGTGCCAGAATGGTATTTAGCACGGTTTGGGGCATTTGTTCAGGAGACACGATCGCACTGCAAAAGCTTGGCCAAAAAATCCAAAGCACCATAGACCCCAGTACAGAAAAACGATCCGACGTTTCATCACTTTCAATCGCCTTTTCCCTATCGGCTTTCCGTGTGACCATCAAGGTCATCCCAATTCCGAAATAGGCGCCGAAGGCGTGAATAATGATCGAACCGGCTGAATCAACAAACCCTTTGGTTATCCCGAGTCCGGCATCCAACACCATCCATTCATTCAACATATAAGCCGGGACCAGTAAAAGTGCCAGGATCGCGTACTGGTAAACACGCAGCCGTCCAAGTACCGCACCCATCGCAATGAGGGCGGAGGCACAAGCAAATTCAGCTAAGAGAAGCGCATGAATATTATTGGCGGAAATGGGTTCCAGCGAGAGAACTCCTGTGGACCGGATCAGCATATAGACGGGCAAGCCGACGCTGACGACCAGGAATGTCCCTGTGGTCGCACTGTAGCCATAGTTTTTGACAAAAACCATCAGGAAACCAAAACCAACCAGAAGCATAGCCATGATATGTATAGAGAAGTTGTATTGTTCTATCTGCCGGATCCCTTCGCTGAGAGAACCTGGCTCTGCGGCGAATAGGCTTATCGGTATGAATAAGGAAATCAGACAGCCTAATATGAGAACCCCTATTTTCTTTTTCAAGATTTTCTCCCCTTTTATTTCTTTTTTTAATAACGAGAAGCATTATACAACAGAAAATTTGATCATCATAGTGGTATTCTGCATAAGTCAAAAAGAATACATTAACCTGGATTCAAAAAACAATATGCAGGTGAACAAAACAATACAGCCGTTCGGGGAATACCCTAAACGGCTGTAAGCGTCCTAAATTTTTCAATATGTCTGCCTATAAGCAGTTAAGCCTATCAAAACGGTCAAATAAATTCTTCATTAATGCTCCGCCTTTAGCTCCTGATATGTCTTTTGCAGGATCAGAGCATCTTCCTCAAGCTTCGGACTTTCACAAATCACGGTTCCCTGGATGCCAAAGCTCAGGCAGGCTTTAAGGATTTCCCGGTATTTCAGGTCAGCTTCTTGCAAAACGAGATGTCTCTTTTCGCCTTTCGGGCCATATTCAATCCCGGAAATATGGAAATGCGCATTGCTTGTCCACTTCTCACCAAGCCCTTCGGCTGTCTGCTCAAGAATCGCGCAGAACTCGTCATAGCTGTTGAATTGACCATTGGCTCTGGCATGCAGATGGCTGAAATCAATACAGGGCAATACACCCGGAACCTCCTGCGCTATTTTGATCGTTTCGCCGAGATCGCCAAACTGGGAGGGTTTACCTGTCGTTTCAGGCCTCAGGATGACTTGATTACCTTCCTGATCAAGTTCCTGCCGGACATCGCTGAGTTCTTTGACTACTCTGGCTAAGACGGTATCCGAAGTATCCCCGGAATAAAATGCCGGATGAAAGACTATGCTTCCGGCCCCAAGTATCCTGGCAATCCTGGCAGTATGAATAATCCTTGTTTTGCTTGCCTCAACTTTTTCCGTTTCACTGGAATTCAGGTTGATATAGTAAGGCGCATGACAAGACAGGGATACGCGTTCTTTTTTCGCAGTTCCCCCGGTCTTTAACGCTTTGTCTTCCTTCATTCTGACCCCGTGAACGAACTCGACTTCCAGCGCATCCATTCCGAGTTCCCTGATTCTTAGGATCCCGGCCTCGGTGGATGTTTCCGTGGAAGACAAAGGCACTCCGGCCGTGCCAAACTTGATGCTCATGCCGATCTCCCCTTAGGACAGATATTTATTGAAGAAAATCTCTTCAACATTTTCGGTTCCCTTGATCTCTTTCAATTTGCCGATGACTTTCGAATCGGCTTCGGTCTGAATACCGACAATCATAATGTTTCTGCTCATGGAACTGATTTTACCGACCTGCATACTGGTAATGTTGATGTTATGCTCACCCAATACAGTCCCGACTTTGCCGATCATTCCCGGATAATCCTCATGTGAGATAAGCAGGAACCATCCGGAAGGATCTATTTCAACCCTGAAATCGTCGATCTCCACAATCCGTTGTTCACTTTTGCCGAAAAGCGTACCTGCTACCTTATGCTCAGTCAAATCAGTTTTAACGGTAATGCTGATCAGATCAACAAAGCTCTGCGCCTCTTTGCTTTTGATCTCCTTGACGGTTATGCCGCGTTCTTTCGCAACTTCAGGCGCGTTGACAATATTGACCTCTTCCTGAAGAATTGGGTTTAAGACCTCTTTTATGGCTGCCAGCGTCAGCATTTTGGTATCCGCAGTGCTGATATCTCCATTATAGCGGACTTCAATATTTTTTATTCTTCCCTCGGTCAGTTTGACAGCCAGAACACACATTTTTTGCATCAAGTGAAGGTAAGGCCTGATCATATTCATAACATCTCTTGACACAGGCGGAATATTCAGTGAAGTTGAAACCGGTTCGGATCTCAGCGCAGCGAGCACCCCGCGGGCTGCGCAAACCGCAACCTCGTTTTCAGCTTCCTGCGTCCGGGAGGCAATTCTAGGGGTGCAGATCACATTTTCCATTTGAAGCAGTGGCTGGCCCGCACGAACGGGCTCCTCAGCAAACGCATCCAGAGCAGCTCCAGAAACAATCTCTTCCTGCAGTGCCCAAATCAAAGCTTCCTCATCAATGATTCCGCCTCTGGCACAGTTAATAATCTTGATGCCCTTTTTCATTTTGGAAAACGCATCTTTATTCAGCAGATTGCGCGTATCGACCGTCGCAGGAATATGCAGCGTCAGGTAATCTGCTTTACTTAATATCTCATCCAGATCCACCAGCTCGATTCCCATCTCTCTGCCTTTATCATCACTTAAAAACGGGTCATAGGCAATCACTTTCATATCAAACGCTTTGGCCCGCTTGGCCACGCCCATGCCGACCCGCCCCAGGCCGATGATGCCCAAGACCTTCTCTTTCAGCTCCATTCCGAGGAACTTCTGTCTTTGCCACTCTCCACGCTTGACGGAGGAATAAGCCTGAGGAATCCTTCTGGCCAGAGCCAGAATCATCCCAATGGTATATTCAATGGAAGAAGCACTGTTGCCCTGAGGGGCATTCAGGACAACAATCCCCTGCTTTGTGGCTGCCTGGATGTCGATATGCTCAACTTCCAGACCAGCCCTTCCGATTACTTTCAAATTCCTGCCAGCTTCAATGACTTCACTGCTGACAATCGTATCGCCTCTGATGACCAGGGCATCATATTTCGGAATAATTTTGATCAGTTCTTCCTGAGATAATGTACAATATGTATCCACGTCATGTTCTTCACGCAGCAGTTGAATTCCAGCCTCTGCCACTTTGTTGTTCACCAGAATCTTCATCCGACTCTACCCCCAGTATCTGAAATAACTAAACCTCCCATCCCCATGGAGACGAGAGGTAATACCTTCCCTTGCAGCGATTTACCTAAATTTTAGGGTATTTTGATTATAGAGTTTATTGATTATTCTGTCAAGAATCCGTCTTTTGAATCAACATACTTGGCAGATGATTGCCCTCAGTGTCACGCAATCACTCTTCTGCTGCCCCGGTAATGCTCCGCCCAGTAACGTTCATCCAGTGAAGAAATCTGAACGCAATGCTTGGCCGCAGAAATAAACTTGTTATCACCGAGATAGATTCCAACATGACTTGCTCCGGCTCCGTTGGTATGAAAAAAGATCAGATCACCAGGTTCTAATCTTGTTTTGGGTATTCCGACCCCCTCTCTGAATTGTTCATACGATGTCCTTGGGAGCTGTATCCCATTCTCAAGAAATACTCTTTGAACCAGCGCTGAACAGTCGACACCGGATCTCGACCGGCCGCCCCATTTATAGGCAGTTCCTTCCCAGGTTAGTACCGAAGCTACAATACCGGTCTGAATTTCTGCTTTTTCTTTGTTTGCTTCTATCAGGGAAAGGGTACTGACATTTACACAAGAAAAGCTGCTCTCGCCAGCTTTTTCCTCCATGATTCTAATATTGTTGGTCTGCATAGGGCTTTCGTCAACCATTTTAGCAGGAGCTGCCGTAACTTTAGGACGCGAGGAGGCGATTTCCTGCAGGGCATAAGGACTAGAGGGGACTACAGCAGTTCCGGCCAGTAGAAGTGCTGTTAGGCCAATCACCTGTTTTGGAACGAGGGTGGGCTGATTGGATTCTGTCAAAGGGAGCGCAACTTGCATGATTCGAAACTCCTTTCTAAATAAAATCCAGACAGTCTATATCATTTTTTTATGCAGCAAGAAGATGGATTATGCTTTTTATCCGGCCAGGCAAAGAAAAAGGTTGTCTGTTTTGAATATTTGTTGTATTTTTTTTCCTTTGTTTTATTTTCTTCTGTAATTCTTCCTCATAAAAAGATTTGTCATTTTTTTGCCTGAATAGCAAAACATTTCATCGTATTTGTGCTGTAGAATTGAACAAACTAAAATAAGAAAAATATAAAGAGGTGATTTAGTTTGGGGAGAAAATCAAATTCTGATTTAAATCAACTAAAATATGAAGTTTCCAAGGAGTTGGGTATCATGAACAGCGGACCGCAGGAATATGCGCAGTATCTGGACAACGCCAAATATGAAGTAGCCAATGAATTGGGCATCCAGTTAAACAAGGGATATAACGGAGACATCACATCAAGGGATGCTGGCCGGATTGGCGGTCAAATTGGCGGAAAAATCGGTGGAAATATGGTTAAAAAGATGATTGCATTTGCCGAAAGTAACATGGTGAACAACGGTGGAAGACTCTAGCACTGATCAAGGGGGTGTATCGAAGCTTCAGTTTCGATACACCCCTGCATTCTTGCTTATTTCTCCAAATATTGCGGACTTGCACAAAATACACAAGCGAACTTTTAGTGACAGCAGCGTTAAATAAACAGAAAGCCTAAGCGTTAAGACATTCCAACGGTTCACTTGCAGTAAGCCCAGTGGTTTTGGAATGTTAGCGTGGCTTCCTGTTTATAGCTGCGAAAACGTGTGAGCGTTGTATTTTGTGCGAGGCTGCAACTGCCCAAAAAAAGAAAAGACGCCTCATGTTATGAAGTGCCCTTCCAAGTTGTGATACGGCCTCTATTTTTAATTATCACATTTCCTCATATTCTTTAACCAAATCACTGATCATTTTCCCTGCAGGTAGGATTTCAGTTATTTTTTCAATATATTGTCCTGAAAAAATCAGTCCCTGATCCAAATTACCCTGTTGGGCATTGATTAAGGCCTCTTTTATGCAAAAAGTTGCTGTGCATTTTTTCAGACAGCCTTCACATATTTTTGGGGATTTTACTTTCCCCAAAAGGATTTCATCTGTAAATTTATTTCGGATTGCTCTCCCGGGCAGCCCGACGGGACTTTGAATGATGACAATATCTTCTTCCGTTGCTCTCAGATAAGCTTCTTTGAGGGCCGGTGCTCCGTTCGCCTCTTCACTGGCAGCAAAACGGATCCCCATTTGCACGCCGTCAGCACCAAGGCTAAACGCCTCCTGTAAATCTCCCGTATCCACAATGCCTCCTGCCGCAATGACCGGGATAGAAATAGCCGCCTTGACCTCAGGAACAAGAATTCTCATGGACTGATCTGTTCCGAGATGTCCTCCCGCTTCTTTCCCTTCTACTACGACCGCTGCCGCTCCCAAGCTTTCAGAAATCCTGGCAAGCTTGACCGTCGATACAATCGGGACTAAAGGGGTCTTTGCCTCAGCGCACCAGCGAAAAATATCCCTGGAAAAACCGGCTCCCTGGATAATCAGGTCAATGCCTTCTTCCAGCGCAGCGCAGACAAGTTCCTTGAAACGCGTTGCTGCAAACATAATATTTATTCCGATGATTCCTTTGGATTTCTCCCTGGCCTTTCTGATTTCACCTTTTAACTCAGTTTCATCCAAAGCCGTCGCAGCAATAATTCCTATTCCACCGGCGTTGGCCACAGCCGCAGCCAGCTGAAAAGTGGAAATTCTAATAGCCATCCCGCCCTGGATGATCGGATACTTCGGGATCAGACCTCCTACGCTTAACACAGGTAACTTCAAAATACAGCCCTCCAATAATTTCTTCAACAATTTCTTGAATAATTTTTGCAAACCTTAATTCTTTCTAACAGTTTTCTTTATTATTAATTTTCAAATTATTTTGATATTCAAAGTAATTTCCTCTTTGATTCTACCTCTTTTTGAGCCACTATTCAAGTTCCCCTGTTCGTCATTCCAGTACACCCTGTTGTCATTTTTCTGTGCCTATACACGCTCTTTCTGTTTTGACCAACACCAGGCTTTTTCATATTTTTACTGCGTAATGTTCATACTACATATATCTGAAAAATGGAGGGCTGAACAGGATGCATACAATGTGGAAAGGTTCCATAAGCTTTGGCTTGGTCAATATTCCCATTAAAATGTTTGCTGCTACAGAAGAAAAGGATATTCATTTCAGATACATCCATAAGGAGTGCAGTACTCCTCTTAAGTATGAAAAGCATTGTCCGACATGTAACAAAGAAGTAAAAGAAGAAGAAATTGTCCGTGGGTACGAATATGAAACCGGTCATTTTATTATTATCAATGAGACAGATCTTATTGCCCTAAAATCTGAAGTGGAAGAGAAGTCAATTGAAATCCTTGATTTTATTAATCTTGCAGAAATTGATCCGATTTATTACGACAAATCCTATTACCTAGCACCGCAGGATACTGGCGGCAAAGCCTATAATCTCCTGCGACAGTCCATGAATGATACCGGCAAAATTGCCCTGGCTAAGATGACCATCCGCAATAAACAGACGCTGGCTGCCTTAAGGGTTTACAATAAGGTCCTGGTCCTGGAAACGATTTTCTATCCGGATGAAATAAGACCCGTCAGCGAGGTGCCGGGAATCAGCGAGCAGCAGGGTGTCAACGAAAAAGAGCTTGATATCGCGACCCAGCTGATTACCAACTTAACTGCGCCATTCGAGCCGGAAAAATATAAGGATAATTACCGGGAAGCACTGAGAGAGCTGATCAACAAAAAGATTGAAGGCAGGGAAATAGAAGTCGCACCTGAAGCGCCCCACCGTAATGTCATTGACTTGATGGAAGCCCTTCAGGCCAGTTTAAAAGAAACCAGGAAGCCCTCCAGAAGCAAAACAGAGACGACTGCAAGCTAGTACATGTCGTCTGGACGCCACAATTCCAGCGTTAAGCGAAGCCGGATGCGGAGCGCGGCTGTTTATGCCATGGAGGGCATAATCAGCCGCAAGCGGATTTGTGGCGTCCAGACCAACCCCAGAATATAGATGACTGAAAACTTAATGTACCTGGAGATTTTTATGAAACTGCTGGAAGTAATGGAGCCTGTCCTGTCATCTGAAATTAGGACAGGTGATGAGTGGATCCACCAGATTAAATGGGACGGTATCAGAGGGTTATCCTATATTGAAGACGGCAGAGTCCGGATCTACACCAAAAGTGGCAGGGAGCGAACTTCTTTCTATCCTGAAATCCAGATAGCTCCAAAACTGCTGAACGGCCATCAGGCCGTACTGGATGGTGAACTGGTTGTTTTCAATACCGAGAACAGACCATCCTTTCATCTGATCATGAATCGGGAACGCCTCAGAAACATATCTAATCTGCCAGTCTATCAGCAAAAATACCCGGTCTGCTACATCTTGTTTGATCTTTTGTTCCTTAATGGCACAGACTTGCGTAGCCGGCCTCTAGAAGAGAGACAAGATCTTCTTCGGACCAAGGTGTCATCTTCTTCCGACATCACGGTTACCGATGATTTTACGGACGGTTCAGCTCTGTTTAAGCTAATGAAAGAAAGAAATTACGAGGGAATCGTTACCAAGAGAAAGAACAGCCGTTACCAAGCTGGCAAAAAACATAATGACTGGTTTAAAACCAAAATCAGCAAAAAAATCCTGGCCATTGTGGGCGGATTATCCTGGAAAGAGCAATTTCCAAACTCACTGCTGCTTGGTATCTTCCAGGGAGACCAGTACCTCTACATCGGGAATGCGAGTCTTGGACTGTCCCAGAAAGACTTTCAGCTTCTCAAAGCTTACGCTTCGGATTATACCCAGGAAAGCAGCCCGTTCGACAACCTTAAAAAAATGAAGGATACGACCTGGCTCAAACCTGACTTGACCTGCTGGGTAAGTTTCCTGGAATGGACAGACAGCAGGAGTCTCCGCCACCCTAAGATTCTTGGTTTCAGCAAAGATCCTGCCTCTGAAGCCCAAGGAAAGGAAACCATCATGGAATGAACCTGGAATTCGACGGCAAGACGCTCAATATAACCAACCCTGAAAAATTATTATGGCCCGCCCTCGGTATCCGCAAGCTTGATTATTTAAAAATTTTGCTGGAATTAGCCCCGTACCTTCTGCCTCACGTCAAAGACCATCTACTGACGACGATCCGTTATCCTGATGGTTTCCAGGGCAAGTCCTTCTTTCAGAAAAACATCCCTGATTATGCCCCTGGGTGGATTCCGACGATCGAATGGCGGGATAATCAGTATATCATTTTAGAATCAGAAGCAATCCTCATTTGGCTCGGAAACCAGGCGTGTCTGGAATTCCACATTCCATTTAACCCATATGACAGGGATCAGTATCCTTCTGCACTGGTTTTCGATCTGGACCCTTCCGAAGGTCAGACCTTTGAGGATGTCACGGAAGCGGCCCTGCTGATTTTTGAAGAGCTTAAAGCGCTTCAGATTACAAGCTATATCAAAACTTCCGGGGCAAGCGGACTTCAGATCCATATTCCGACAGGCGGGAAGTATGATTACAATACTGCCAGAAAAATCAACGAATTTTTTGCGGTTTATTTCAGCCAGAAATACCCTCGGCAAATTACCCTGGAGCGCAGTGTCGCCAAAAGGGGCCATAAACTCTATTTTGACTATCTGCAGATGTGGCAGGGCAAAACCATCATCAGTCCATATTCACCAAGAGCAACAGCCTACGCCTCCGTTGCCGCTCCGCTGGAATGGGAAGAGTTGCGGCACGGGGTCAAACCCCAGGATTTTAATCTGCTGAATATCAGCGGCAGGCTGAAGGATAAAGGGGATCTTTTCGCTCCGCTGCTTAATAAAAAAAATGGACAAGACAGGAAGAATAGCCAGGATCTCGACTTTATCCTTGAACGGATTGTGGCCCACAGACAACCCTAGCAAATGATTTTTATATAATCCGGTGAATAATTTGAGAATAGCGTTTTAGTCGTTAGAGGATGTATGGAACGTGATCTCCGGGTATTTGTCCTTCAATCTGTCCAGGTAGTATTCATCTTCAAGAAGAACGACCAGCTGGTCATCCTTATCTTTGACGCACAGATTACGGAGTCCGCGCAAATTGGCCGGATCAACAGGTTTGTCGCTTCTGACCCAGCGGGCCATATGATGCAGAAGATGATGAAGCTGAATTCTTGTGCCATATTCATTTTCGAGACGGTATTCCAGGACCTCAAACTGAAGCTTTCCCACAACTCCGACAATCAGTTCCTCCGGCCCATCCATAAAGGTCCGGAAGACCTGCACTGTCCCTTCTTCAGTCAGCTGCTTGATTCCCTTCTGGAACTGTTTGTATTTGGAAAAGTCCAGATTGATGATCTTGGCAAAATACTCCGGTGCAAACTGCGGCAGCTTTTCGAATTCAAAGGCTCCTTCCTCACTCAGGGTATCGCCGATCCGAAAAATGCCCGGATCAAACAAACCCACCACATCTCCGGGATAAGCCTCTTCCAGGATATCGCGTTCCTGTGCCAAGAACTGCTGTGGTTGTGGAAGCTTGATCTTCTTGCCGCTTCGGACATGATTAGCTGTCATTCCGCGTTCGAACCTGCCCGAACAGACCCGCATAAACGCAATCCGGTCCCTGTGGGCTGGGTTCATATTGGCCTGAATCTTAAAAATGAAACCTGAAAATTGGGGATCGGTTGGCTGAATGTAGCCAACCGAACTTTTTTGCGGTCTTGGCTCAGGCGCCATTTCCAGGAACTGCTCCAGAAAAGTTTGGACACCAATACTGCTCAGCGCACTGCCGAAGAAGACCGGAGACAGCATCCCCTGCTGAATCATTTCCTCATCAAACGGATCCCCTGCAATATCCAATAGTTCCAGATCTTCGCAGAGCTTATCATATAAGGCAGGTTCCAGACAGTCTTTGAGAGCGGGATCTTCAAGTCCGCGTTCGCTCACATCAATCCGTTTCCGTTCGCCATCCCGGTAAAGCTCCAGGCATTGATGCCGCCGGTCGTAGATTGCACTGAAATCTTTTCCCATTCCGACCGGCCAATTCAAAGGAACCGTATTAATGCCTAAAACATCCTCAATCTCTTGAAGGACATCCAGCGGGTCTTTGCCAAAACGGTCCAGCTTGTTAATAAACGTAAAAATCGGTATGCCTCTCATCCGGCAAACTTTAAACAGCTTGATGGTCTGGGCTTCGACACCTTTGACCAGATCGATTAGCATGACGGCGCTGTCGGCTGCCATCAGCGTGCGATAGGTGTCGTCACTAAAATCTTCGTGCCCGGGTGTATCTAAAATATTGATATGAATTCCGTTGTATGAAAACTGCATGGCGCTCGAAGTTACGGAAATGCCACGTTCTTTTTCAATCTGCATCCAGTCGGAAGTTGCATACTTGGCTGCTTTTCTTCCTTTTACCGTACCAGCCAGCCGGATAGCCCCGCCAAAAAACAGCAGCTTTTCTGTTAAGGTCGTTTTCCCCGCATCCGGGTGAGAAATAATTGCAAATGTCCTTCTGGGTTTAATCTGATCCTGGTTCGTCGTCTTTTCCATCAAGTTCCCTTTCCTTTTTTACGTGCGTGTTTTTGCCTATATTACTATATCATATTCCTTAACTTTTTTCTTCTTTAACACCCGCATTGCATTCAGGATCGCAATCACAGCCACGCCTACATCGGCAAATACAGCTTCCCACATTGTCGCGGCACCCATCGCTCCAAGGATGAGGACACCTACCTTTATCCCGAGCGCAAAACCAATATTTTGCCAGACAATTCCTTTAGTTTTCCGGGCAATCCGGATTGCCTCGAGCAGTTTGGCAGGTTCGTCCGTCATCAGGACAATATCCGCGGCCTCAATCGCTGCATCCGACCCGAGTCCGCCCATGGCAACCCCGATATCGGCCCTGGCCAGGACCGGCGCATCATTGACCCCATCTCCGACAAAAACTAGTTTACTGCCGTTTTCCTTCTGCTCCTCCAGTTCTTCCAGAACAGCAACCTTTTGATCGGGAAGCAATTCAGCGTAAACTTGGTCAAACCCCAACTGCTGTCCGACCTGTTCACTGATCGCCTTCGTGTCTCCGGTCAGCATAACCAACTTCTTAACCCCTGCCTGTCTCAAGCCCCGCAAAGCTTCCTGAACATCTTTTTTGACTCTGTCCGTAATCAGGATATAGCCGGCATATTGATGGTCAATCGCGATATAGGCAATCGTTCCAGCCTCGGGTATTTGAGTCAGGGAGATTCCTTCCTCAGTCAGGAGCCTAGCGCTGCCGGCAATGACTTCTTTTCCCTGATATACTGTTTTTACGCCATAGCCTGGTATTTCTTGGTACTGATGGATATCCTTCTGATCAATGCCCTTCGTGTTCAGTTTTTTTGTATAATCTTCGGTGTATCGTTTCAAAACCGAAGCCGCAATTGGATGACCTGAAAAATACTCAGCCGCAGCAGCATATTCCAGCAAAGTATCTTCATCGAATCCCTGCGCAGCTTGTATTCCGGCAACTTCAAACACACCTTCGGTTAGCGTGCCGGTCTTATCGAAAACAACCGTACGCACTTGATTCAGGCCTTCCAAGTAGTTGCTTCCCTTGATCAGGATGCCGTTTCGGGAAGCGCCTCCGATACCTCCAAAAAAGCTTAACGGGATGGAGATCACCAGTGCGCAGGGACATGATACCACTAGAAAGACCAAAGCCCGGTTCAGCCATTCGCTGAACCGGGCCCCCTCAATAAACAGCGGGGGTAGAAAAGCTAAAAGTACAGCTCCGAGCACAATAATCGGTGTATAGACACGCGCAAATGTTGTAATGAAATTTTCTGTCTTAGCTTTTTTAGAGGCGGCCCTTTCCACCAAATCCAGAACCCTTGCAACCGTGCTCTGCTCATAAACCTTCGTAACTTTTACGGTCAAAACCCCGGTCTTATTAATAAAACCAGCCAGAATACTGCTGCCGGCTTCGACCTCCCTCGGGATAAATTCTCCGGTGAGCGCCGAGGTATCCAAAACAGACCTGCCCGCAAGCACTGTGCCATCGAGGGGAACTTTCTCTCCTGGCTTGATCAGAATCATCTGGCCTTCCCTGACTTCCTCCGGCGGTACTTTGCTTATGGAATCGTCCTTCATTAAATTCGCATAGTCCGGACGAATATCCATCAGTTCACTGATCGAGCGGCGGGAACGGTTCACAGCACTGTCCTGGAAAAATTCACCGACCCGGTAGAACAGCATCACAGCTACAGCCTCAGGATATTCCTGAATAGCCAGCGCCCCAACTGTAGCAATAAACATCAGAAAGTTTTCATCAAGAAACTTGCCGCGGATAATATTTTGGAGTGCCGCCCAGACAATCTTGCCGCCAATCAACAAATAGCTGACCAGAAACAGTACGATTTCAATGGCAGGTTTCAATTTCAGCAGAAACGCAGCCGTAAAAATGACTGCTCCAATGACAAAGCAAACCAGCCCGGCATTAACTTTCTGTTTTTTTTGTTCTTTTTGTTCTTTTTGTTCTCTTCGTTTTTCTTGTTCCGTGGTTTTCTCTTCTTTACTGGCTTCACCAATATCTTTGGACCGGATCCCGATAATTCTTATCCCGGCTTCAATTCGGGAAGCAATTTTTTCAATTTTGAGGGCAATATCTGTGATCTTTTCAGAATCATTTACCTCTAGATAGAGTTTACTGCCGGCAAAATCAATATTTGCAGTTTTTATGCCATCAAGCTTCCTTACTTCCTGTTCGATTTTAGCCGAGCAGTTTGCACAGCCAAGACCGGCAAGCAGGATGACTGTTTCCTGACTTTTTGTATCCATATCTTTTTTCTCCTCACTCATCCTTATCCTTCTTTGACATGGAGCATCCCCTGATTGAAAATGCCTTTGATATGCTCGTCATCCAGCGCATAGAATACAATCTTTCCTTCTTTTCTGTTCTTTACCAGCCTGCATTGCTTAAGAACTCGCAGCTGGTGGGAAATTGCCGACTGGGTCATGTTCAACAGAAAGGCCAGGTCGCAGACACACATTTCCGCTTCGGAAAGCGCCCAGAGTATTTTTATCCTTGTCGTATCACCAAATACTTTAAACAACTCGGCAAGGTCGTACAGATTTTCTTCCTGCGGCATCGCTTCTTTGACCTTACTGACAATTTTTTCATGAATAACCAGACAGTCACACCGCAAATTCTCCGCTTTTCCCTCCATCAAAACAAACCGCTCCTTTATATTTACTCTATCAATTGAATACTCGATTGAATACTTGAATAAGTGTTCATATATTATATTATTACGTATTTCTTTTATGGTCAATTCATATTTCTATTTTATTTTCCTTGTACGATTTCCTTGTACGATTCTCTGCATGATTTTTTTTTAGCTTTTTCTGCCTTGGGTTCAAACGCCACGCTCTTTGAACCGGAATCTACGCATAGCCTGTAAATATTGATTTAAGTTTTTTAAGGCTATTTGTTAGGGTAAAATAAAGATGGACGGATACGAATGAGACCATCATTAATGCCGCCAGATAATGCAGCCAGCGTACAGGGTTTAATCCGCCTGCCGCTTTGACCGCTCTCTGCAGGGGCTTGAAGTAGAGGGCCATCCCGGTAATCATCTGGACCGGGATTAATCCTGCCAGCGAGGTAATCAATATTTTCTGACCTGGATTGTATTTGGGATACTTCGTCTTTTTTTCGGATAGGAAGAATTCGTATTTTAAGAATTCGGGCATTGCCTTTAAGGTCTTGCGGTTCGGAATGATCTCTTTATAGTTTTTGTCTTTAATCCCGTAGCAAATTCGTGCCACGTATGAATTCAACAGTAGAAACTGGGCGACGGCATGTGTTTTCCGGGCTGAATCCATTCGTTTGAAACCGAAAGCGCGCGATGGGCTGTGGATGTAAAGCCCGCTAAAAATTAAAGCTAGTACGGCCGGCGCATAGACCCAGTGAAGCAGTCTGGCTGTTCCTGAATGACGTTGCTTTTTCCAGTTCATATCATCATCTCCCCAACCGGTGTTCCCGTGGTTATTAAATGTGTCGAACAAGAGGAACAAATGTCAAATGCCCTGATCACCCGGCCGATTTCAATGGGCTGTTTTTCATCTGCAATCGGAATTCCGATCAGCGCTTCCTCGACCGGTCCTCTGCAATTCTGATCATCCCGTGGCGAAAAATTCCAGGCACTGGGTGTAATGATCTGGTATTGGGCAATCCTGCCGTTTTCAATCCGCAGCCAGTGTCCGAGCGGACCGCGCATTGCTCCGGTGATGCCAATGCCCTCGGCATTTTTTGGCACTTCAAAGGGTAGGAATATGCGTCCTTCCGGCTCAAGCTCATCGAGCCAGGATTCCATCAAGGCCCCTATTTTTTCGGCCTCGAGCGTCCTGGCGATCATCCGGTCCATGGTGGATATACCCTTTCGGTAATCGCCTTTGATCCAAAGCCTGGCCAGTGGTCCGCCTTCCAGCGGCACACCGGAATAGCGGGGCGCCTTTATCCAAGAGTAGGCGTTTTCTTTTTCCCGTTCAGGAACTGTCCGACCTCCAGATGGGTTTCGCGGTCCGGACTCTGCTGCATACCAGGACCTTGCTGTATGTTCTTTAATCAGCGACAGATCAAACTTCTGGATTTGGCCGTTCAGCACTGCTCCACCGGGAAAATATCTCTCCTGGTCTTGTTCGGTGCATGGAAACAGTCCGTATTCAAGCATATTTGGGGCTCTTTGGCCGAGTTCAAAGTAATCACTGTAAGCGTCTGCAAGGATGTATACATCGGGTACCATCTGATTCCGGATAAACTGATTTACTTTTTGGAGCTTCGACCGGAAATTCATGACCACATCGACAGAAGGCGGAACTGTAGCCCCTCCAGCCAATATCCCATGAGGGAACGGGGCTTTTCCGCCTAGCAGAGCCACCATTTCGTGGGCCAGACGGCTTATTTCCAGCGCTGAATACATATTCTGCACCATCGCGTCGTTTTTCTTTTTTTCTAAACGCTTATCTTTTGTATAACCTGGGACAAAGGGCGCTCTCTCTGGCAGGGTCAAATAATCCACCAGGGAAAACAAATACAGATGACGGACATGATTCTGGAGAATATCTGCCCCTATGATCAGGTTTCGCAAAATGTTGGCATTGCGGGGCGGCCTGATCCCGGCAGCGTCTTCCAAGGCGTAGGAGGCAGCTGCTCCATGCAGCGATGAGCAGATCCCGCAGATTCTTTCCGTGAGGTATGCGGCGTCCCGCGGGTCTTTTCCCTGCAGTATCAGTTCAAACCCCCTGAAAAAGATCCCGCTGCAACGGGCATCTATCACTTTTTTGTCTTCAACTGTGACCTCTACGGCGCAGGAGTTGTTAGCCCTTGTAAGTGGCCCTATGACAATCTTTTTCATGAAGTCATTCCTTTTCCTTTATCCTTGTCTTCATACAATCTTTTACCTGCCGTTTTCTTACTTATGACCTTTTTTAAGCCGGGGCCTGATTTTTAGCTTACTCCCGCCTGGAAGATCCTTTTTCAGCGTTTCCGCAAGTCTGCCTGTCAGGATGCTTCCCATCAGATGAGCGCCAATACCAAGCGCGGTCACAACCCCTGTCAATAGGCCCACCCTATTTGCCGTTACTTTGATCCCAGGAAGCTTCACATCCGGTAAGTGTTCAAAGAATGGAACGTCTCCATCGGGAAACTCCGGGCTGGCACAGCCGATACAAGGGGTATTGGCTTTTACCGGCCAGCTTAGATGCTCCCCGTTCCACTGGCGGGCAGGGCAATCTGCATAGGTGACCGGCCCTTTGCAGCCGATCTTATACATACACCAGGGTTCTCCCGGCTTAGCAGCAAAGATGCTGTTGTCAAAATAATCCCGCCGCTGGCAAAGGTTATGGATTGTTTCTCCATAGAAAAGTTGGGGCCGGTTATAATCGTCAAGTGCTGGCTCGCCGTACTGAATTAAATGGTTTAAAGTGCCCATCATCCATTCGGGGTTGATTGGGCATCCAGGCACATTGATAACTTTTCTGTCCAGAACAGCCTGTAACGATACACATTTAGAAGGGTTCGGAGCCGCAGCATAGATCCCTCCGAACGCTGCACAGGTACCGGCAGCAACCACGTAACGAGCTTCAGCACCCAGTTCCCGCACTGCCTGCAAAGCCGTCCAAGCCTTACCGTTTCGATAACCGATCACAGAATACAGACCATTGGACCTCGTCGGGATGCTCCCTTCAACTACCAGGATATATGCTGCTTTATGATTTTTCTGGAGATCATCAAGAACATTGATGGCATCACTGCCTTCGGACGCGCCCAAAAGATAATCAAAACGAAGCTCTGCAATGCTGCTGATCAACTCCTGGTAGCCCGGATCCTTGGCATTAAGAAGGGAAAGCATGTCGCCGGCACAGGTATTCGTCCCGAGCCAGATAATGAGAGGTTTTGCTGGAACATCTTTATTCACCATACCCTTACATCCCTTCTGCGGTCTTTCGTACTCTGTTATTTTATACTTCACGATTTTTTCAGTTCAAAGAATATTATTACCGCATGCTATTGCACTATACGAGATTTACAGGTCTATCCTGTTTTGTTCAGGCATAAATAATTATGATTAGCCTTTCTGAAGGTTCCCCGGAAGGATGAACAAGCCATGAACTTTAAACAATTTATCTTAAGTCTGATTGTGATTGTCTTGTTAATTACAGGCTGCAAAATCATCTGGGATAGACATTTAATAACAGTAAACGCAGCCGCAGTGTCCCCAGTTTCCGATTGGGAATATGAGGCCGTAATGAAAAGGGATATTCTATGTCTGATGCTGGCCTATCCTGAAACCATTACTGGTGTGGATAAAGCATCCGGAAATGAGGTCTATGTCCTTTTAAAATCCGGGAAAAAAATCTTATATGATGACGAAAAAGAAAAAAACGCCTGGCAGAAATCGGGGAACCCCGACCTCCAGGATATGATGGATCAGCTCTACCCGTTATCCAAGATTACGGAGATTTTACCTAATTACTACAACCCTGGCTGCGCAAGAGTTTATCCGCTTCTGAAAGAAGTCTACGGGACGAGCAAGAAAGCAATCCTGTCCAATCTGATCAAAGTCAGCATTGGTTACAAGTATGTAGAGTTTAACGGTAACAATAAAGCTGCAGAATCTTTAAAAGCGGTCATGAAAGAACTGCTTCCGTTGTCCCGCCAAAGCCATAAGGTGTACGCTGCTTCTTTTCCGAGCAGCGGGGCTTTCAATTACCGGCTGATCGGCGGTACAAACAGGCTGAGTTCCCATGCCTACGGTATCGCAATCGATCTTAACAGTAATAAATACGATTATTGGCGCTGGTCCACCCGTGAAGAAGGTCAGAAAAGGCTTAATGCCTATCCCCAGGAGGTCTCTGCTATCTTTGAAAAATATGGTTTTATCTGGGGCGGCAAATGGGGAAATTTCGATATTATGCATTACGAATACCGTCCGGAAATCATTCTGAAAGCGCGTTATTTTTCCGAAAGACCCGTCTCGGGGATTCCATGGTATGATGGTTTGCAAAGCAACCAGGAAGCCTGGGAATATATCTGGCTGATTGAAGAAAGCCTGTAGCTTTATATGCTTATCGTTCAGTCAACCTGAATCGCGAACATCCTGGCGGTATTTTTTCTTTCGTGATACAATTATTCACAACAATATATTACTATCTTATGCCATTTTTGGTAATATTAATCATTATATACAAGTTAATCTGTTACGTTGAATATGTACGGGAGTTTTTACTCTTAGGAGGTCCTGAAACATTGAATAAAAGACAGTTGGGGCAGCGGGGCGAAGATATGGCTTTGGAACATATTAAGGAAGCCGGCTTGAACATTATCCAGCGCAATTATCGCTGTCCCAAGGGAGAAATCGACATTATCGCCAGAGATGGGAAAACAATTGTATTTATTGAAGTCAGACTGAGGAGCTCCAATATCCGGGGATCCGCAGAAGAAAGCATCGGCCTCTGGAAAATCCAAAGGCTTAAAAGTATTGCCTCGTATTATCTTCTGGAACAACGCTATCATCAATGGCCGCAAATCAGGTTTGATGTTTTCGCCATTAACATGGCTGAAGGCGTCCCCGAATTCAATTGGATTCAAGGGGCACTATAAATGGCTCATTTTCTTTCCGTTTCTGTCTGACGTTTCTGTCTTGTTTCTGTCTGATTCCATAAAGCTTGCCAGAATTTAACTATATTAATCCATTAATGTAATTTTTTAGAAGGATATTTGCTGTCAGAAGCGAATTTTGTTTTCGAGGTGAAAAAAATGTTTGCTTCTGTCAGCGGAATGTCTATCGACAGTCTCTCAGCCCAGCCGGTCAGCGTCGAAGTGGATATTGCCAATGGTCTTCCCTGTCTGGAAATTGTAGGTCTTGCGGCCACTGCTGTGAAAGAGGCCAGAGACAGGGTCCGGTCAGCGCTGAAAAACT
>Ga0209639_1001738_pt1 | contig 19901 bp, 21 predicted proteins | sample EPASupsiteHSE605_FD_187268 | JGI IMG/M metagenome (GOLD analysis project Ga0209639, IMG submission 187268) | Bioremediated contaminated groundwater from EPA Superfund site, New Mexico - Sample HSE6-05 (SPAdes) (version 2) | ecosystem: Environmental > Aquatic > Deep subsurface > Groundwater >...
TGATTTCTCGATATTGTCATGTGAGCTTCACACACAAACGTTACCATTTATGCATGTCACATTAGGATTACCTCAAATGGAAAAGGTAGCGTGTCAACGCAATTCGTAGTATAGCTTCTTGTCGCACCCACGGAAAGCACGGAAAGCACAGAAGAACTGTGCCCATGCTTTCTTAATTCCGTGTCTTCCGTGCTTTCCGTGGTTCAAATATTCGTTTGAGACTAGCTGAGAAATGTATAATGCATATTCAGGCTCTTCGCTATTTTGTGTGGGTAACTTATATTTCGCTCCTAAATGTTGAAGTAGTATGTATAAAATGTCGGAACAGTTGTTGTTGAAAATCACATTCAGGCGTGATGTTTCTTTATTTAATCTGAATACTTTCTAACTAAGCAATTATTTTCAACCAATACAAAACAGCGAAGAGCCTAAATCATACACTTATTTTTTGACATACTTTGGAATCGCAGTACTAGTTGCGCCACCCGAATTGCGATTCGGCATCCGAGTTCCGCTTCGGCACCCGAGTTCCGCTTCGGGAGCGCGGGGTCCGTTTCGCTTCGCTCAAGCGGACTAATTTTTCAATTTTACAATTTTCAGTTTCCGGATTGTCTTTATTCTTCCGTGTAGCTGCAGGAACCGCCTTCTCTTTTCTCAAGGGCTTGCAGATATTCAAGCACGGCCAGCACGAAAGCTGAATGAGACCAGGCAAGCGGGAGAACTGAAATGGGCCTTCCTTTGTTGTCTATCTGCTCGGACATAAGGCCTGTGGGGTGGGCGTGAGCTGCACACCAGTCCAGAAGTTCAAGAGCTCTTTCCAGGTTTCCGACTGCCGAATGCCACTGGGACAGCCAGAGGGTGCAGATGATCCAGCTGTTCATATAGCCATAATAGCTGTCATGAAAATACCTGGCAATTCCTCCTGAGGGACGTTTAAGTTCGCGTTCAATAGCCTCCATTGTCCTGACGACTTTCGGGTCATCGGGAGGGAGGATTCCAAAGTACCAGACCGCAAACACTGAAGAGTCAAGCGTAGGGTCATCGAGAGAACGCCGAAAACGCTTGAGTTTATCGTCATAGAGTCTCTTCGAGATAGATTCTTTAATAAGATCCGCCGCTTCCTTCCAGCGGTTCGCGTTGTCATAGTCTCCAAGGGAACGCGAAAGTTCGGAGGCGCCGTTGAGGCCGGCATAGACCGTACAGGCGCTGTAGGTATGCACGCCTTTTCGCTCTTCCCAGAGATCAAAACTTGAAATTGCAAGGCCTGTTTCCCTGTCAATGGCTTTCATAAGGTAGTTAGCTGCAGGAGTTACGAGTCTACTGTAGTATCTGCCTGTGGTCCAAACACTTTTTGCAATCTCCCAGTTGTAATAGAGAGCGTACAGGGGAAGTCCTGTCTCATCGATCTGAAGCATTGGTACTGGATGCCATGTACTCCCGAAATCTCCTGCAGGCGTGTATTTGTGAAGGAAGTTGCCTCTGGGTGTGATAATTTTTGAGAAAAACTCAAAGGTCTCGGAACTCAGGTGATGATATCGCGCTCTATCGAGCGCCAGGCAAACCCAGGCCGCATCTCTGGGCCAGCAGTAGCTATAAAGGTCTGCTCCGAATTGCTTGATATCCGAATCGCATGATGCAATCACTGAACCCGTAATATCCAGATGGGCGACAACTGCAAGTAAGCTCCTGTAAAAGCACTTTGAGATTCTTTCAGGAAGTCGAGGCATGAAGGCAAATTCCGGGAGGACAGATACTCTCTCAGTAAACGAGTTCCAGAAATTGAAGTTATGATGGAAAAGAGCGCTTCTTCCAGCTTCCTTTACCCTTTTATGGATTTTGAGTACGTTGCAGTACTTCTTTCCGAGAACAATCCAGTAGTGTATTCTTGTTGATTCTCCTGGTTTCAGTTCAGGAAGAGTCCAGCCAAGGGTAGAATCTACTGAACCGTGGGATACAGGATTTCCACTCAGGGAAGCATCATCTTCCATATCTCTCCAGGTACCTTCAAGCCCCTTCCATTCCGCAGTCCCCACAGCGTACTGGTCAAAAGCAGGATCACTTGCATGCAGAAAATAACGGTCGCGTTTGTAGTGGATAAGAGTCTGTTTATCAATTACAGCAGTTTCTCCGATTTTAGCCTCAAGAATACGGTAGTTCTGGTTGGAAAAAAGACGCAGGCGCCTGGAGACATTTGAAGTATTTCTGATCTCAAAGGTCCTGTAAAAAATATTTACCGACGGATGGACAGCCTCCCAGACCGTAATCCTGAGCCCTATATCAGGGTTTTCGAAGATTGTCTCCCCGATATTGGAAATAATTTCTCTACAGGTTTCAGGAATCCCTTGATTACCAATCTTTTCTCTTAATCCCTTTTCCTTTTCCCTGTACTCTGAGATTTCGAGAATGCGGCTACAGAAGCTCTCTTCAAACTCTGACTTGTACCGCTGTCGGATCGTCCAGTTTTCAAGCCAGCTGCAATAAAGGGAATCAAGGTCACATATACCGATCTTTATCGAGTTCCCGTGATTCTCAAGCCCTACATATGGGAAATAGACATCCCTTATAGTCCCTTTTTCATCTTCACAGATCAGGATTCTTCCATTTCCGAAAATCAGCGGCCTAATCCCGGATACCTCCTGCTTTCCTCTTAATTTCCATAGTCTTGTAATGAAAGTTCTACCCGGCGTATAGCGCAGTGCAGGATCCAAACTATGAAGGATTCAACCTGTGTTCTCGAACAACTATACTACAACTATACTAATACTATAGGGTTTGAATGACCTCTCTTGAATTGAAGCCATCACGAGAATTGAATGTATTTCCTCAAATAGTTTAGGGAAAAGAAATTTCACTGGAAAACAGAACTTTAGCCCCAAAGATAAACTTCCTCAGAAATATCTTCTTTAATTAATTTTACGCTCAAATTTTAAAGAAGTTAACAGTGTATTTCTCTATTACATGTTTTTAGTTGATAAATCAGGTTCATGCAAGAAAATTACTGTAATTTTTTATTGAAGATATACATAAATTTCGTAAAAAAGTTTATATTTAATTGCGTTCTTTTAGTAAATGCGTTAAAAAACGGAAATATCAAAAAGTACTCACACAGAGAATGCGTGTCTACAATGACTTATGTGAAAAAAATATGCCCCTTTTGTGGGAAAGAATTCTTTGTCCTTGAAAATGCTGAAGATAAAGCAGTTTACTGTACTATGGCATGCCTGACAAAAGCTCAGGAAAAATTCGAATCCAGAGGCGTGGCCTTTCCAGGCATCGGTTGAGCATTTTGTAAGGCAAAAAAAATCAAAAGTACGGAGAACACCCTTGCGAAGGGAAAAGTTTTCCATCCTTTTTTATTTTAAAAATAACCCAGAAATATCCTTTTCACTTTCCAGCGAGTTTCTTTGCAATTTGAGCTACGTGTTTTCCCTGGTAACGGGCCATTGCAAGTTCGTTTTCTGAAGGTTGGCGGCTTCCGTCTCCTCCAACAATCGTTGAAGCTCCGTATGGGCTTCCACCTGTAATTTCGTCCATTATTGTCTGCCTGGTTTCTGCATACGGAAGCCCGACAAGGATCATTCCAAGGTGAAGCAGGGTAACGTGAAAAGTGAGGATTGTAGATTCCTGTCCTCCGTGTTGCGTGTTGCTGGAAGTGAAAACGCTTCCCACCTTTCCTACAAAGGCATTCCTGCTCCATAACCTGCCTGTGCCATCAAGAACTGCACGCACCTGGGCAGTCATCATTCCGTAACGCGTAGGAGTTCCGAATATCAGTGCATCTGCACCAGCCAGTACATCCTCATACATATCCCTTGTCAGCACAGGAATATGGGCAAAAAGCTTTTTTTTCTCGATTGCCCCCATTTTCTCCAGAACCTCATCAGGCAGAGTCTCAGGCACCTGATAGATTTTCACTTCAGCGCCTTCGACTTCTCTTGCTCCTGCAGCTACGGCTTCTGCCATTTTGTAAATGTGCCCGTAAATACTGTGGAATATCACGTTTACCTTAACCATTCAATCCCCCTTTTAGAAATCAATTAAGATATAAGAAAACGATTTGGATTTCAAATACAATAAAGCAACTTGATGATTTCCCGAAAAACTCCAAATTCCCTTTTTAAAAATAGTTTTCTGATGCCTTATATAGCTTGTTAGAAAAAGTCAATTTTTTTTCCTGACCTCATGTTCCAGACTTTACTGCTTTCATTCTGCTGCAGGCACTACTGTAGAAAAACAGATTCCGAATTACCAGTTCCTGATAATGAGACGTATCAAAATAGTTATTAGGAAATATGCTGTATAAACTGGACATGCCCTCTCTTTCTATCGTAATGCCTTCCATGAATGAAGAAGAAACCATCCGAATTTGCATAGAGAAAGCTCAATATATATTCAAAAAATATGGTATAGAAGGGGAAATAATAGTTGCTGACAACTCATCGGACAGAACTGCAGAGATTGCAGCATCTATGGGTGCAAAGGTAATAGGCCCGATAAAAGGGTACGGAAATGCCTACCTCAAAGGGCTGGCCGAAGCAAAGGGGGAGTATATTGCTATTGCAGACGCGGACAATACCTACGATCTGCTTGAGCTTGATAAATTTCTTGACCCTCTTATGGCAGGAGAAGCGGATTTTGTAATAGGTAGCAGACTTAAAGGTAATATCAAAAAAGGAGCTATGCCCTGGTTGCACCAGTACATAGGCAACCCTCTACTGACCGAAATGCTCAATTTCCTCTTCGAAACGAAAATTTCGGACGCTCACTGTGGGATGAGGGCTTTTACAAAAGAAGCTCTTGAAAAAATGAACCTTAAGACTCACGGTATGGAGTTAGCATCCGAAATGATAATTGAAGCCGCAAAAAGTGGACTGAGGATCAAAGAAGTCCCCATAACCTATTACTCACGCAGAGCCCCTTCCAAACTGCGCTCTTTTCAGGACGGCTGGCGGCATGTCCGCTTCATGATGCTCTACCGGCCAGTCCCTTTCCTCTACCTGCCCGGTGCTTTTGTGTTTATTCTGGGTTTTCTCATAACTGCTTCGCTTCTTCTTACAGATAGTGCTGCATATAACCGGTTACACTCCTTTATTTTAGGCAGTATGCTCTTAATCATTGGCGGACAAACCCTTGCTACTGGAGGATATATGAAAACATATGGGCTGATCCATGGCATGTACAGGGACGATAAAAAAGGTAAGAAGCTACTGAGCTACCATTCTCTCGAAAAAGAACTGCTTGGAGGCTCCCTTATCCTGGGCTCAGGCCTCATTCTCGGGCTGAAAGTCGCCTATACCTGGATCAGTTCCGGATACGGATCTCTCGAAGAGGTGGAATCCGCAGTTATTTCAATGGTTCTTGCGGCAGTTGGGCTCCAGCTGATTCTTTCTGCAATTTTTGTAAGTGTAATGCTCCTTGAAGTGGATACTGATTGGTAAGTGGTGCAATGAAAATCGCCTTTGTGTACGATGCCATCTATCCCTGGGTCAAAGGCGGCGCAGAAATGCGCATTCATGAACTGGGAAAGCGTCTCTCAGCCAGAGGATATGAAGTACACATTTTCGGGATCAAATGGTGGGAAGGCGAAGATACTATCGGGTACGAAGGCATGACCCTGCACGGTGTCTGCAAAGCCCGAAACCTGTACGTAAATGGCAGGCGTTCAATTTCCGAAGCGCTTGTATTCGCCATAAAACTATTTCCGGAACTCAGAAAAGAAAAGTTTGACCTTATCGATGTAAGTGTCTTTCCCTATTTTTCCTGTTTTACCGTAAAAGCGGTTTCAATCCTGAAAAAGACTCCTTCGGCATTCACATGGCACGAAGTATGGAACGACTACTGGTACGAGTACCTGGGAAGAAAACAGGGTTTTTTCGGACGCACAATAGAAAAAGTGGTTTCAAAAATTTCGGGGAATAATATAGCAGTTTCGGATTGGACGAAAAAAAGGCTTGAAGCACTTGGTACTCCTGAAGAGAAGATTACGGTTATTCCTAACGGGATCGATCTTAAAAGGATTTCTGAAATTGAACCTGAAGGCAGCTGGGCTTCTGCAGGAATGGAGACGAAAATTTATGATGTAATTTTTGCCGGGCGGCTTATAAAGGAAAAAAATGTTGATGTTCTGATTAAAGCGGTAGCTCTATTAAAATCCAATTTTCCGAACATCAAGTGTTGCATTGTTGGAGACGGCCCTGAAAAGGAAGGTCTGGTGGAGCTTGCAAAGAAAACAGGGGTTTATGGGAATGTCGAATTTGCGGGCTTTCAGGAGTACAGGGAGCTGATTGGAAAAATCAAGGCTTCAAAGGTGCTTGTGCTGCCTTCCAGCAGAGAGGGCTTCGGGATGGTCGTAATCGAAGCTTTTGCCTGTGGGGTACCGGTGGTGACTGTAAGTGAGAGGCATAATGCAGCGCAGTCGCTTGTTGAGGATGGAGTGGACGGGCTTGTTGTAGAACTTGGGGATAGGGAAATTGCAAAAGGGGTAGAGAAGACAATTAAAGAAAAAGCCTGTTATAAGAAATTCTCAGCCATGAGTTTGCGTAAAGCTGGAGAATATGATTGGGAAAAAATAGTGTCAGAGCTGATTTTATTTTACGACCATTTCAAAGTTTAGAGATAAGAGATAAGGCTACATTAAGTATAATTGCTATAAATTCATTTTTCTCTCCATGTTAATAGGACTCACCGGTACCCCAGGTACTGGAAAAACCTCAGTAAGCAAGTTTCTTGAAAAAAAAAGGCACTGGAAAGTAGTCCACCTTAATGAGCTCATTAAAGAGAAACGCCTCTACACTGAAATTGATGAGAAGAGGGATGCTGTCATTGCGGACATGGAACTTATCCGGGAACACCTTAAGGAAGCTATTGATGAAGGGGAAAAAGAGGTAACAATTCTTGAAAGCCACCTTTCTCATCACATTGCGGATATCGTTATTGTACTCAGGGCATATCCGCCTGAACTGGAAATGAGACTGAAAACACGCGGCTATTCGGAAGAGAAAATAAAAGAGAATTTTGAAGCCGAAGCTCTCGATGTGATCCTGGTTGAAGCTTTTGAGTGGTGCAAAAGGGTTTTTGAGGTAAATACGACAGGAAAGAGCATTGAAGAAGTAGGACAGGATATTGAAAAAATAATAGACCATATTTTAAGCGGGAATGAAGAAGAATTGCCGGAATATAAACCTGGATCCATTGATTGGATTGATCTGGTTCCGTAATTTATAAATTTTAAATTGGTAAGGGAATAGGGAATTAAATTCCCGGAAGATAAAACTTCCTTTTCCCTTAAAGGTTTACGGTTACGCAGCATTTAGCACCTACATCTGTACTTTATTGTAACATTTGCAGTGCTGTAGTTTCCATATTTGTTTACTACGTTGTATGTAAAACTGTCGTAGATAGTACCTGTCTTAGAGCAGGAAGCTGGATTGTAGCAGAAACGACCGTTACTTTTCATAGTCACATTGCCACCTGTTGCAGTAGTGATGTTCCCTGTAGTAGTAACTTTGAGGCCGCATCCTTTGTCGTTAGACAGTACATTACCGCATTTATGACAAGGGTTAAAATTGAATTTATCGGCTTTTGCGACTGTTTTACATGCATTGCATGAACTGCCATTGCAGGCAGCTGCTCCTGTCACTGACATGACAAAGAGAACCAACATAAAAGTGCATACTGTTTTAAACATAGTTTTTTGCATTATATATCCTCCATAGTATCCACTCAACCATAAAATCTTTCAAAGATATTGACATTAAATCCAATTCTCACTGGCAATGAAAATATACTCTTCCGGATTAAACCCCCCGATTTAATAGGGAGATATATTTTCATATGATTGAGTGAGTGTTATGTATTTAGTGATGGTTACAACATTTAGTAGTGATACTTACAGCATTTAGCAGCTGCATTTGTATTTTATTGTAACCTTTGCAGTTGCAGATTTCCCGTATTTGTTTACTACTTTGTAGGTAAAAGTGTCTGTGATAGTGCCGGTCTTAGAGCAAGACTTTGGGTAGTAGCAGAAGTAACCATTGCTCTTCATATACACTTTTGCACCTTTTGTAGTTTTGAGGTACCCTGTAGTAGTGACTTTGAGGCTGGTTCCTTTGTCATTGGACAGAACATTACCGCATTTTTTACAAGGGCTGAAACTGAATGTGTCGGCCTTTGCAGTTACTGTACTGCATGAACTGCCACTGCAAGCAGCTGCTCCGGTCATCGACATGACAAACATGACCAGCATAAACGTACATACTGTCTTAAACATGGTTTTTTGCATTATATACATCCTCCATAGTAGCCACTCAACCATAAAATCTTTCAAAGATATTGACATTAAATCCAATTTTCACTGGCAATGAAAATATACTCTTCCGGATTAAACCCCCCGATTTAATAGGGAGATATATTTTCATATGATTGAGTGAGTTTTCTGTATTTAGTAATTGTTACAACATTTTTTTCAGTAATTTAGTGATGTTACAGCATTTAGCATTTGCACTTGTATTTTATTGTAACCTTTGCAGTACCAGATTTCCCGTATTTGTCTACTACCTTGTAGGTAAAAGTGTCGGTGATAGTACCTGTCTTAGAGCAGGAAGCTGGGTAGTAGCAGAAGTAACCGTTACTCTTCATGTACACTTTTGCACCTTTTGCAGTTTTGATGTATCCTGTAGTAGTGACTTTAAGGCTGGTTCCTTTGTCATTGGACAGAACATTACCGCATTTTTTACAAGGGCTGAAACTGAATGTGTCGGCCTTTGCAGTTACTGTACTGCATGAACTGCCACTGCAGGCTGCTGCTCCTGTCACTGACATGACAAAGAGAACTAACATAAAAGTACATGCTGTCTTAAACATAGTTTTTTGCATTATATACATCCTCCATAGTATCCACTCAACCATAAAATTTTTCAAGGCCATTGGATATGAAAGCCATGTATGGATGAAATCCAAGTCTGGATATGAGAGCCAAGTCTGGATGAAGTCCAAGTCCGGATGAAGTCCAAGTCCGGATGAAGTCCAAGTCTCATTGGCAATGAAAATATAATCTTCCGGATTAAACCCCCCGATTTAAATGGGAGATATATTTTCATATGATTGAGTGAATTTTTTACTTTTGTTCGGGATCATCAGTTCAAACTTACTCAGTTTGTTCTGACATTTTTATGTACTTTTCAATTTTCCAAAAGATCGGAATCAATCAATGCATTTTAGGAAAATACACATGCAACGATTAACCTCAATATTAAGTGAAGGTTAAAAGCTGAAAAGTATTAACACGAAATACAAAGAAACAACCCCACATTTCCATGAAAAACTTGGAACAGTACATCAAATACAAATAGAACGTTCTTTTATAAAAATTTTTCTCTTAAATTTATGTAAGATTGTTCATCTTCTGCACTTATTGAATATTTATAGAAAGAAGTTAATCTGGAACTCTACTTCAAAGAGAAAAATTCTCATTCAGATTTTTGGAATACCTGGAGACTGTCAGGAAGAATTAAGAGCAAGAGAAGGATTAGAAAGAAAAAACTCCGATAAAAGCTATAAAAATATCATAGCGAAGAATTATTGTCACTAGCAGAAACATTTCTGAGCCGAGTTACCCCGTCGATTTCCCTTATCGCTTCTACAATGGCTTTTGGAACAAGGTGTTCCCACTTTTCTCCTGCGATCATCCGTCTCCGGATTTCTGTGCCAGAGTATCTTTCTCGAACATAAAGAGGGGATTCTTTTACGCAAAATCCGGCTTCCCGGAAGAGCTGGATAACCAGCGGATTGTTCGAATATACAACCTCAAAACTGGGCGTTCGGGATGCAACATGGTGAACCCAGATCGAATTATACCTGACGTCTTCAATGGGTAGGACATAATGGCGGATAGGAAGGTTCTCAAGTGCATTGTAAAGCATCAGCACCCTTTCCCCTGCAGTAAAAGGGTCAGTGGCTTCATGACTTTTCTGGGCGCTTCCTACGCCTATCACCAGTTCATCAACCTCTTCTGCAATCCGTGTAATTACGGCATGGTGCCCGAAATGATACGGCTGAAAACGTCCAATGTAGAAAGCTCGCATCATCCCGGATTCCAACCTCTAGTTTGTACTTGAGTTATTTTTTAGATATATTTCAATGTATCTTCTGATTTCAGATCGTCTCATTGCGGATTCCAGTCTCAAAGCTGAACTTCTTGCAGACTTCCAGGAAATGTTCAACATTGCCCTTACGCTTCATATCGATAAGCTTTCCAACGAGTTCGAGGCCCGGCTTGGGATCTTCCATGATCTCCATGTCATCGCGGACCATATCGAAGTACTTCTCTCCGATGTCAGTTCTTATAAAGACCGAGTTCCAGCCATCGGGTGCCCCGACGGAACCTACCGAGATATCGGCAAAAACCGAGGTATAATCACAGCAGTGGTGGCAGGGGTTTCTGGCAAATTTGGCCACGTCCTTGATGGGCACGGAGTGAACCTCGCCGTCATCAGTGTAGACCCAGAACTTACCCTTGGTGAACTCCATCTTCCGGACGTCTTCGATCTTGACCTTAAGAATTTCAGGAATGATCTTATCAAGCATGACATCACGATGGAAACTTTCCATACAGAGCAGTCCAATAATAAGCACGATCTTTTCGTTTACATTTTCCCGGATCAGCCGTGCAGAATGAGCCTGGCAGGGCACCCCAACAACTGCAATCCGGTCGTACTTTTCAAAGGCTTCTCTGAGAGCAGCAATTACAGGGTCGGAGGTGTACTTGGTTCCTCTTGTCTTCTCGACATCTTCAGCGCTTGTCAGCAGGACAACTTCAGGCTCCCATTTCTCATTTCTGGTAACCCCGACAGCACAGTCGATTTTGCCTTGCTTGAAGAGAGATTTGAGGATACCGCTGACTACTCCTCCATCCTGGCTGCCGAGATTATCCTTGGACTTTGCGGCAAAAAACTTGCGCACATTTGCAAGCTCGTTTTCGATGAAACCGTCTACTACAGGACAGATCCTGCTGCAGATTAAGCAACCTTCACAAACCTTGTATCCGGCCCCTTTTTCATACAGGCTCAGATCGTTTGGATCTCTAATTTCTGCCGCTTTCTTTACGGTTACAGCCCCAATGGGGCATACGGCTTCGCATGCCCCGCAGGCTGCGCATACGTCATATTCAATGACTTCTGCAATTTTTGGTGGCAATCAGTTACCTCCAATGCCTTGATGTACTTGCCTCAAAGGCAAGATGTTTTTAAAAGTATAATAAAATAAATTAAAAAAATGATTATGCAGGATGTAATATAAAAATTACATCTTTGCAATGATCTCTTTGCCTATAAGCTTTATTGCTTTTTCTTTGTCAGGACCGATAGGAGATCCGGCTACGATCTGGGTGACTCCGATTGCCTCGAGGTCCTTAATCCTCTTCATGCAGTCATCTGGAGTTCCGCAGATAGCAAAAGCCTCAATCATCTGAGGGGTAACAAGTCCACCCATGAGGACTCCGAAGTCTCCCCTGGCAATGGCTGCACCGATCTGGCTCTTGGCTTCGACTGGAATGCCATGACGTTCGAGGACGAGGTCAGGAGAACCTGCAACAATAAAAGCGACAACTACCTTTGCAGCATTAACTGCCTTTACGGGATCCTTGTCAATGGAGAAGCAGGCGTATGCTGTAACATCAACTTCGCTCGGGTCACGGCCGGCTTTTGCAGCACCCTTCTGGATCTGTTCTACAGCAACCTCAAAGTCCTTGGGGTGAGAAGCATTGATCAGGACACCATCTGAAATCTCACCTGCGAGCTCGAGCATCTTGGGGCCCTGTGCGCCCATATAGATTGGGATTTTCCCAGCACTGAAGGCAAGCTTTGCACCTGCGAACTTGACCATTTCGCCGTCCATGGAGACCTTCTGGCCTGCGTGGAAACCTCTGATAGCCTGGATTGCTTCCTTGGTAGTGGCAAGAGGCTTTTCCCATGCAATGCCCATGGCATCGAAGGTTGCCTTGTCTCCGGGGCCGAGACCGAGAACTGCTCTGCCGCCTGAAATTTCTGCAATTGAGGCAATGCTGGATGCTGTAATCGCAGGGTTCCTGGTATAGGAGTTTGTAACGCCGGTGCCGATCTTGATGCTGTTGGTATTCAGGGCAAGAACGGTAAGAGTGGAATAAACATCACGGTTGTTGTAGTGGTCAGTGATCCAGACGTAGTCGAATCCCTGCTGTTCTGAGAGCTTTGCGTAATATGCGATCTTTAAGGCAGGATCGCTCGGCACAAATTCGATTCCGAACTTCATGTTAAATTACTCCTACATTATTGTTTATTGGCTAAATGGGTCCTTTTCTGTCCCAAAAAAATCTCTTCCGAATAATAATTAATATCCATTATAATAGATATTAATTACAACCGTTTACTAAATTCACATAACAGTATTTAAGAGTCTATATATAATTAACTGTATTAAATGAATTGTATATAAATGGACTGATAAAACGGTTCATTCAATTATTCTTATACCAGAGAACTTTTCAATACCGGCCCATTCAGAAAAAAATAATCAAACGTTAAAAACCTTTTCCAGGAACTGAAATTTTAAATCCTTATTTCAAACCGAGCTGGCATGAATCAGGCAAAAGAAAAAGTAACCATTTTTGATAGCAGTGTTTTTTCTGAAACCAGGAAAAGATTTATATTGGGAAACGATTTTTTGCCGAAATCTTCAATCATTTCCTGCAAGAGTAACTTGCATATCTGGAACAAACAGATAATGAAAAATGATAAAATGATAAAATGAAAACATAATAAAAAAGTCTCGAAACTCCCTGAAAACATACATAAAAAATAGAATCAGATGTTAGGAGATAGGGAAAAAAATCATACTATTTTTTGAAAAATCCTTACAATTATATACAAAGAATGGTTATTTATAAGTGTAGATGAAACCGACAGTTGAATAAACTGTCAGATAAAACCAAATTCGATTGAGGAGATGAGCTGGCAATGGGTGTATCTGCTAAAGGGGAAAGGTACCGCTGTGAGATCTGCGGTAATGAAGTTGTTGTAGAAGAAGTAGGAGGCGGAACTCTTGTTTGTTGCGGAGAGGAGATGACTCTTATAGAGAAATGAGTGAGAATCCTCTGAACCAAATATAAAGGTGTACGTACATAATACTCTCAGATGAAATATGAGTAAAGAAATACTTTTTTGATTTAGAGGGAGAACAATGAAATGTTATGAATGCGCCAGAGAAGGTAAAAATACGGATGCTGTTGCTATTTGCATTGTCTGCGGGAGAGGGGTTTGCAAAGAGCACCTTATTCATGAAGAGACTCCTGCCTGGGAAGGGGACTATCCTATCGAGCTGAAGCCCGACGTTGAACATATCAAACGGATTGTCTGTCTTCCCTGCCATGAAGCCCTGAAAGAGAACTGCCTGTTTAATGAAGTTTGTTGAGGTGGTCATATGCTGAAATGTTACGATTGCCTTGAAAAGAGTAAAGACAGTGAAGCAGTGGGTGTATGCATTGTTTGCGGAAAGGGACTCTGTATGGAACACATCAAACAGGTAGAGTTCCCCATGAAAGGGGGATACCCGCTGCCCCATGTGACGCTAAAGAAAGATCTTCCCAGGATGATGTGCCGTGAGTGCATCGACGCTATTCTTGGAGAAGATTTCTGCGTATAATTCCACTGCTTGCATATACACTTGAACTGTAGAATACTTTCTATCCGATGTATGAGCAGTAGAAAGCAAAAGCCAGAACAACCATAGATGACGTTCCCTATCGAAAGACAAATGTATTGAATAATTTAGATGTCCATAATAAATATAACAGATAAAAGATAATAATTGTCAACAATAGTTAGTAAAAAGGAGGTCAGAATTTTTGACAGAACATAAGGAAGTAGTGGAAAGTATAGGAAAAAAAATGGGATTCAAGCCTCACATTCTGGAAACTCTCGAGGAACTTGACCCTGAGTTTCTTGGAAAGTACAGGCGTTGTGAGGGAAAACTAATATCAGATGGAGCCCTGCCTGCAAAGACAAAGGTCCTTATGGCTCTTGCAGTTGTAGCATCCAAACAGTGTGAGGCCTGTACTGTAGCGCAGATGAAAAGCGCCCTGCACCATGGAGCAACCAAAGAAGAAATTATGGAAACCCTGGATGTTATCTTTATCACCTCAGGAGCCCCGGCTGTAGCTGCATGCAGAGAAGCCCTGAAGCTGTTAAAATAAAAATACTTTGAAAAGATGACCCTATTAATGACCCTATTAATTTAATTTTTCATTTTTTTGCATAAACCTTTAAAAATTAACACGGATCTAATATCCAGATCGTGAGAGTGAATTAACTTCCTACTGATTGTTTTGCGGCGGATTGCATAGGTTATAGATCGGCCTCTCAAGAGCATATTGATGAACTTTTTGGGAATGGAACCTACAAGGTGCCTGTAATTGACATGCAACTTACCCTGAAGAGGAGGAAAAAACCTTAATGCCAGGATTTGGAACTGTCGGAGCTCTTATTGCCCTCTCTCTGGGTAGTGTCTACAGAAGGCTTAAGGAGTAAAAGGCAAAGATTAAAAACTGGAAAATAACGATATTCAGAAATAAAAAAACTAGAGAATATTGATATTCAGAAATAAAATAATATGCTCTACAGGCATACCAGTATACAGACAGATTCGAAATATAGATAATTTTTCACAGGTAATTTCGGAGGGGGACATGCAAGAAACTGAAGCCAAACCGATAAAGATTCTAGGGATATCGGGAAGCCCCAGGAATATGGCTACTGATTTTCTCGTCAAGGAAGCGTTGCAGATTGCAAAGGACAAATACGGCGCAGAAACCTACTATTTTTCCTCCAAAGGAAAAAAACTGGACTTTTGCATCCACTGCGACTTTTGTATAAGGACAAAACAAGGCTGCATTCATAAGGATGATATTTCAGCCGAGCTGTACGATAAAATGATCTGGGCAGATGCCTGGATTATAGGTACTCCTGTATATCAGGGAACCTTAAGTGCCCAGACAAAAACGATCATGGACCGCTGCAGAGCTGTCGTTGCCAGAGACCCGAAGGCTTTTTTGAACAAAGTAGGGATGGGAATTGCAGACGGAGGCGACAGGATAGGCGGGCAGGAGCCGGCTATCCAGGCTATTCTGAACTTTTACGTAATCAATGAAATGATCCCTGTTGGGGGCGGCTCTTTTGGGGCAAATCTTGGAGGAACCTTCTGGTCAAAAGACAAAGGAGCAGAAGGGGTTTCCGAAGACGCAGAAGGCATGAAAAGCCTTAGAAGAACCCTGAAGAAGCTCATTCAGACAACTCAGCTGGTAAAGAAAGCTGCTTCCGTAGAGGATCCTGAAATCCAGAAGCCTGAAATACCGAAAAAAGAGGCAAATAAGCAGTAAATCAGAAAGGTTGGAAGCAGAGGGATCAAAAGTTCGGAAATCCGATTAATAGCCGGATAATCAGGATAATAAGTCATCAAAGATTAGATTGAAACCTTAAGGAGGGTGTTATTTTGGTAGAACCGTTAGGCAAAAAAATTAAACGAATAGCATGGGGAATTACAGGTTCGGGAGACCAGATGATTGAGACTTACAGCATTCTGGTGGATATTAAGAAACAAACAGGTGTTGATACAATGGTTTTCCTATCCAAAGAGGGCGAGACCGTAATGAAATGGTATCACCTGTGGGACAAAATCCAGAACGATTTCCCTAACTTCAAAGTAGATGCAGGCCCCAACTCCCCATTCATTGCAGGCCCACTGCAGATGGGGTACTACGATTTCCTGCTGATAGCCCCTGCAACTGCCAATACAGTGGCAAAGATCGTGTACGGGATTGCAGATACCCTTGTTACAAATGCAGTTTCTCAGACTGCAAAAGGAAAAACACCTATTTTCATCCTGCCTGTAGACCAGAAAAAGGGAACTGTAAAAACTGCTGCACCCAGCGGCAGAGCATTTGAACTCACTATGCGCGAAGTAGATATTACAAACTCGGAAAAACTTGCGCAGATGGAAAATATCACAGTGCTTGCCAGTCCCTATGAGATTTATGATATATTTGGACTTGAACGGCCTTCTGAAGATATAACCTTGAAAGTGAAAGAACAAAAGAAGTCCAAAACTAAGAAAGAAATCGGAAGTTAAAAACCTTAAAAGCGGGAGTCAAAAACCTTAGAAGCGTAGATCAGAAGAAATAAAAAATCTGAGGGGGAAAAGTATGAGAAGTGCATATCAGGATGTAATAGAGGAAGTAAAGAACCTTAAAGGAATTGAGGAAGCCATAGCTCTGGCAATCGAGAGAGAAAAAGAAGCAAGGGACTTTTACCTGGAAAAGTCAACTGAAATGGAAAATCCGAAATTTAAAGAACTCTATGAGCACCTTGCAAATGAAGAGGTAAAACATATTGGCTACCTTGAAGAATACCGGGACAAAAAAGAAATGCCTGTAATCAGTACGGAAATTCCGAGTGGCCAGTCTTTCACTCCTGAGTTCGATACAGCTCAAACAAAAGTGGGTGAAGCTACACTTGGGGATGCAGGCATTCTTCTTGCAGCTTTAAGACACGAGAGAAAAAGTGAGGACTTCTATTCAGAACTGGCAAATAAAGTTGAAGAAGAAAATCAGAAAATGTTTTTCACGATGCTGGCAAGATACGAGAGAAGTCACTATGAACTTATTGACAGCTATCTTGACGAAATTACCAGATTTAGAATGCAAACCTGAAAAACATAATGGACTGTGAGTACATGGAAATAGAAGGAGAAGCGAGTGGAGCCGTCAAACTTTCCAATGGAGTTTACTGGGTAGGAGCAATCGACTGGAACGGCAGAGACTTTCACGGGTTCACCACACCAGGAGGGACAACCTATAATTCCTACCTCGTAGTCGGGGAAAAGACTGCCCTTATAGATACGGTAAAGGCTCCCTTTGCGGAGGAGATGCTCAGGCGCATCAGTAAGATTATCGACCTCTCAAAGCTCGATTACATTGTAGTAAACCATATGGAACTGGACCACGCCGGCTCCCTTGCAGAGCTTAAAAAACTAACTGATGCGAAAATCCTCATTACAAAAAGGGGCGTTGATATCCTTAACGGCTACTTCAGAGATTCCGGCAGCGAGAGCTGGAATCTTGAGATTGTGAAGACCGGTGACCAGCTGGACCTCGGATCTAAGACCCTGATATTCCTGGAGGCCACAATGCTTCACTGGCCTGACAGCATGGAGACTTTCTTAAAAGAAGACAGAATCCTCTTCTCAAACGACGGTTTCGGGCAGCATATAGCCACTTCAAAAAGGTATGACTTTGAAACAGGGGATGTTATCCCGGACGCAGCAGAGTACTATGCAAATATACTCATGCCCTTCCATCTTCCGCTTATCCGCTATCTTGGGGTGCTGAACGAGCTGAAAATAGAGCCTCTGCAAATAGCTCCTTCACATGGAATTATATGGAAACAGGATCTTAAAAAAATCCTTGAGGCTTACAGATCCTGGGCTAATGGGGAAGTAAAGGAAAAAGTGCTTGTGATATATGACACTATGTGGGGAAGCACGGAAATAATGGCCCGTGAGATTGCAGAAGCAGTCAGGGCGGCAGGAGTTGAAGTAAAACTTCTTCATATCCGCAAAAACACCAGGAACCATATAATGAAAGAGATGCTTGACACAGCCGCCTTTGCAGTGGGCTCACCAACCCTTAACAACGGGCTTTTTCCAACAGTTGGGGACTTCCTGGTATATCTCAAAGGCCTGCGTCCCCAGAAGAAAAAAGCTGTAGCATTCGGGTCCTACGGCTGGGGAGGGGGAGCAGTAAAAGCCGTAGAACAAGAACTGAAAAACGCAGGAATTGAAGTACTGGAGCCTGGACTGCAGGTAAGGTACAGGCCATATGAAAAAGAACTGGAGAGATGCAGAAAGCTTGGAGAGCAGCTTGCAGCTGTTGCAAAAGAGCAGTAGAATTAATTTAGTTTCAATTCTCTACTTTTAACACTTTTTTTCTTTATCACTTTTTTCTCATCACTCTTTCCTTTCAACACTTTTTCCCTTTCAACAAGTTTTCCTTTCAACAAGTTTTCCTTTCAACAAGTTTTCCCTTTCAACAACTTATTCTTTTTCAAAATCCCGGGAAGATTTAAAGCCTCAACAGACATGTATATTTGAAACCGTTTCCCTGGGGCTCTACAAAAAAATACTTTCACCCTGCTAGGCTGAGGTTAATAAGCACTGAAGTAGTTTTTGAGAATAGAGGTGAATACAATGGAAGAGATATTCAAAGGATTGGTAGAACGTGCTCAGTACTATGAACAATTTGAGAGCTTCAGAAACACAAATCATTCAAGACCGTTTGGGAATATGCCGGGAATGAATTTCAAAATGAAAGTATCACCAATAAATATGTGATGGTGAATTCGTTAATGCCAGTCCGCGAAATAAGTTAATCCAGATAAAAAGCTGCAAAATAATAAAGCTGCAAAATAATAAAGCTGCAAAATAATAAAGCTGCAAAATCTCTGAAAAACTGGAACGTTGAAAAGTGAGTTTCAAGAAAAAGTTAGAACTAAGGAAAAAAGATAAAAGAAAAATAAAGGCGGAAAGAAAAAAGTCACTTTTCAACCGTTTCCATTTCAGCCTGTAAATCCTGTCCCAGTTCTACTTCGCAAAAGTCACCGCTGGTGGGAAGTTCCATGAAAAAGGCACTTGTAGTGTCAAGAGAAGCATTTCCGTCTTCAAGCTCAAAATCAAGGACATGTCCTCCTGAATTCCTATCCGCAGTGATGAAGTGGAGATGGTACCCTGGAACATTGACCCCTTTAACGTATTCCGGAGTCCTGAACCCTACCAGTGTGCCGCTTACATTTTCAAATTCGAAAATAGTCTGATTGGAAACCGCGTCCGCGAGTTTGGGGTATGGTTTTTCCTGCTTGGGTACGCTTCGCGCCTTCAGATAGGAAAAGTTTCCATCGATTTTAATAGCATAAAACAGATTTTCTGCAGGCAGGTTCAGATCCAGATACTGTTCAAGTTCTGTCAGGTTCATCGGTTCTTCAAGCCGGAAATTTTCGTCGGCTTCAAAATAAGTAACAGTGGCAAAAGGAGTGGTCATTTCTGCAGAAACAGGGTACGCAATCCCATCGGTTTTAATTTGGTAATAATTACCATCTAGAGCCAGCATTTCTCCTTCGAGTCCATCAAGAGTTCCTATACCAAAATCTCCGTGAGTTCCTAGCTCTCCAATAGAGAGAACTCCATCGTAAACTCCCTGAAGCAGGGCATCTATAGTGGAAACCTGATAGAGGACATCATTTCCGACCCCAGAAGAGCCAGAAGTTGAGTTTTCACTACTATTGAGCTCCCTGGAAAGCTCGTGGGGAGATTCCACGCAGCCGGAAAGAAGAATAGACAATAAAATTGAAAAAATAATCAACAGATTTTTTTTAGTCATTTATATCCCTCATAGAATACTCATTAAAGATTTTTGTATTTAATACTTTCTAAATATTTTCTTAAAAGCTATAGACACAGTGGCAAATATTTATAAAATCGGAGGTAGAATGATAGTGTAGGAAAGGGGGAATTAGGTATGAATGTATTTTTTGAAGAGCTTGTTGAGAGGGCACAATACTATGAACGGTTTGATTTTGTAAAAAAAGATGAGAAAATTCAAACGGTATTCAGAAAAAACAAAGAAGCCCGAATGGAAGAAACAATCATCGAATGTTAACTTATCGAATGTTAATTTAAAAAACAAGGGACAAACATTAGGTCGTGTCCCCAAATCATTGAACAGGAACTCTAAACGTTAATAATTCCTTTAAACTCCATATGTGATCAGTTATTCCTTCTGCCATTGCTGGAGTTCTTTGGAACCATTTTCTATTTCCAGAGTC
>Ga0209639_1001742_pt1 | contig 19862 bp, 30 predicted proteins | sample EPASupsiteHSE605_FD_187268 | JGI IMG/M metagenome (GOLD analysis project Ga0209639, IMG submission 187268) | Bioremediated contaminated groundwater from EPA Superfund site, New Mexico - Sample HSE6-05 (SPAdes) (version 2) | ecosystem: Environmental > Aquatic > Deep subsurface > Groundwater >...
GTTCTCTGACCCCTTACTGGTAGTCCCACTTCGTGTCTTCGTCCTTTGTAACTTCGGGTTTTCTTCATCCTGTTGAGATCATCCCGGAGACACATCACCAGATCTGATTCTATGAGGTGGGTTGTCTGGCCAGTTTCATAGTCATTACGACGGTTAAGCATCCATTCAGGTATTATATCATTTTTAGGATTTTTCACAGCTTCTTCCAGGCGTAGGACTTCTTCATCTGGTAAATATCCTATTTTCTGGTTTGGATCAAAATCCATGGTGGTGCAGATTGCACTGGATAATGCCTTGCCCACTCCCTTTATATCGGTCAGGGCGTTTACTATGGTCTTGTTCCCGTTTACGTCTTTACGGGCGATCCGGACCATATGTTTGAAATCTTCTTCCATTTTAAAATTTCCTCCATTATATGCTACTAATTTTTTTTTATCTCAGGGGTTCATGCGGATCATCAGTCCCAAACCGGTTTAGGTTGGCTGAAACTTTACTTGAATCCCCGTAATTGAGTTTAATTGATTATGATTCATTAATGATCATTCAATTGTCATTCAATTATTTCATTAAATTCAAATTTATCATCTAACTATATTACTTAACAAAATATGTTTTGATGAAACGCCGGGACTGGGATTTGAACCCAGGCGGAGCAAAGCTCCACAAGATTTCCAGTCTTGCGCCTTACCAGGCTAGACTATCCCGGCATAAGATTATATTCTTCTTTTTGTGTAATATAAAGTCTTTGCTGATTTTTTATTGAATATTCTACTTATCTGGTGTGAGAACAGATATTCTACTGGTTTGTTGTGTATATTAAAAACCCATTAATATTTATTTGGGGTTGGGGTGGGAGTCCGGGAAAGAGTAGATTATATTTTTTTTACTTCCACATCATTGGGTATGTTCCAGGTTCCATAAAAACCTTTTTTATATTCACCATGATGCCCTTATCTGCCTGGTCAATTTCAGTGGTTGTGGCCATTGCCTCACCAGCAGCTACCAGTTCACCCTTAAGGGTTAAAACTGCCAGGGTTTCCTTCCTCTTAATACCTTCACTCAACTCTAAGATTCCACCTGCTGCCAGATCCGCACCGTGACACAGTGCGTCTACTGCCGAATCCCTTACCACCACTTTTTTAAGGTGGCTGGCCGCCCTTTCCATAGGGAGCACACACTCCCTGAGTGGTGCCTCATCATCATCTTCTTTCCAATAATGATAGGCATCATTGACGTCCTGCAGGGTTTTAAGGGTTTCATCCTCCTTGAAGTCTGCCACCCGTGTTCGGCGGAGTTCTGCCATGTGGGCTCCGCATCCTAATGCTTCGCCAATATCGTGACAGTACTTACGGATATAGGTACCGGCCTCGCAGCCGATCCTAAACAGTGCATCCTGACCATCTATTTCCAGGATGTTAATATAGTAGATAGTCCGTACCCGGAGTTCTCTTTTGACTGCTGAACGCAGGGGTGGGGTTTGGAATATTTTACCAGTGAACTCCTCCAGGATACCTCGAATACGTGGCTCACCCACATCTTCGTGCAGGCGCATCAGGCATACGTATTCTTTGGGTGCTTCCAGGAGTAGTTGTATGGCTCTGGTTGCGGTGTCAATTCCAATGGGCAGCACACCGGTGACCCTGGGATCCAGGGTTCCGCCGTGACCTGTTTTCTCACAAAAGAGAATCCTTTTAACCCATGCATCAATTTCATGGGATGTGGGACCTGAGGGCTTATCCAGGTTGATAATCCCCCGGGACAGGTGCTCCTCAAGGGGCCGTTCTTCCGGTTTACAACCGTATTGGGGATCTGTTTCCCCGTAGGCTTTTTGGAGGAGTTCTGCCATATGGATGAACCTTTTTATTATATCTTCAGAAATCTAATTTAAGCAATAGCTGCTTCAAATTCTTTTTTGATTTCTTCAGGATCTTCACTCTTGATTTCAATTACCTGGTCCAATGGTTCCAGGTGTTTTATGTTGCATCTGCGGTTTTTAACGGCACTTCCCATTACTTCCACAAATTTATCATCTATGATCTCGACTATTACACATTTTTCACCGGCTTCTCTTCCGGAGATTTTCATACAAATTCTTCCAACTTCTATTGCGGGCATTTGATCACCTCAGTTACTTTTACTATGATTTGGGCAACGCTATCCGCCTTAAAGGCGTGAGTGTTAATTACAATATCGTAGACATCCATGTTGTTAATGTCTATGTTGTGTATTTCCATGTACCGCTGGGCCTCACTGGCTTCTCGGGTTATGATCTCTTCTCGGGCAAGTTCAATGGATTTATTTTCCCTTTGGCTGATACGCTCTGCGCGAACATCCAGGGGTGCATTGCACCATACCTTCAAATCAGCATCTACAAAATAGGCTGAAATGCGACCTTCAACAATGAGATCATCAGCTTCGTCAGCTAATTTAGCCTGTCTCTGGTCTATTTCCTGGTCTATTTTCAGGTTTCCCTCGGCGAATTTGCTGAATTGGAGTACATCCATATCCCTTTCGGCAGCCATCTGACGGAATATGTCCCCTGCAGATATGTAGGGGATTCCTGTTTTTTCAGATAGTATGCGGGAGGTTGTACTTGTTCCGCTTCCAGCGGGTCCACCGATGGTTATGATCATTTAGGATCTATTCCTCAATATCTTCTTGAGTATTGCTCTCTTGAGATTCCAAGAGAGATCTGGCCTGATCTTTGTAAAACCTACGTGTGCATTCTGTGCATAGGTTACCACCGAATGGTCGGTTTGGTCTTTTTTTAGACTTGGCGAGTTTTCTTATCTGGTAAGGTCTTCCTCGTGGAACCCCATGTAACAGTTTACCACATTCAGCACAGTGGTGCTTTTTAGGTTTTTTCTTTTTGTAGTGGAGGACGGTTTCGCCTCCAGGGGTTCTACGGAATCTTCTTTTGTACGTACGTGATCTGTATCTTAACGCTGGCATTTTAATATCTCCTAGTATGTAAATTTAGTTAAAATATTTCCTGTGAATGAATTTAAAATGGGTGAACAAATAAACGATTTCCATTTTTAGAATTAATTCCCATTACTCTATGATCTATATTCCCCCACTCTTAAGTCCCATGAATTTTCGGAACAGTAAAGACATGGCAAATGAGCATAAAATGTACCATCCCAACCATTCAATGGCCATGTAGGGAACTCCAGGCGTTTGTTGGTAGAACATGTGGAACAGAGGAACCAGTAGGACGTAGAATACAAATGATGGTAATTCCACCACTAATTTGTTGATTGCAGGTTCAGCAGCCATCCACCAGAAGACCAGTAGTATGGGTATGAAGGTGACGATCATGGGTTTAAAGGAGTTCATCATCATCTCCTTCTGCAGGTTCATGAATTCTGCCTGTTTCTTCTGAACTTCTGCCATTGCTTTAGCATCACCTGATTTCTGGGCTGCCATGGTCTCCTTCTGGAAATCTTTCATTTCCTTCTGCAAAAACTGCAACCGGTCCTGGTCCACCAGTAGTTTGTTGGCCAGGGTTATGAAAAATGCTATTATGGTGGAGATTACGAACACACCTAACATGGGGCCAAACGTGTTGACCATTGGCATGAACACGAAGCTCAATGCACCGAAAATTGGTTGAGTTATAAATTCAAATGCCATTTTTTGTTCCTCTTATATCCCACAACGGGTTTTTTATCCCAAAATGTTTACTGAAGGGTTCTTACCCTATAAAATTCTTATCCAGGATTTCTTATCTATAAATGATTCTTACCTTATAAAACTCTATCTATGAATGGTTCTACCCTATAAGGTTTTTTTCATTTCCTCAACTGAACTTTCTAACTGGTCGTTGTGATTTTCTATGATCTTAACTGTGGCTCCGGTGTAAACTGCGTATGCCATGGCTGTGGCCCGGTTCATCTCCTGATGTAGGTTAATGTCCTGCAGGCGTTCTGTGTCCCTGATTCGGGTGGTGTCACTAACCCTGCGCATGAGTATTTCATCACCATCAGCTTCAATGAGTATGAACATGTCTGGCTGCAGTTCCTCCAGTACCCATTGAGGTAGGCCAGGTAGGAAACCTGAGGGAGTTTTAATGGTGCAGTGTGTGTCCACAATGGTGTTGGCTTTCTCCGCCCTTGCCCGTATGGTTCCAGCTGCTTTCTTCTGGACTTCTTTCTGGGTTTCAGGGGGGAGTTTGCGCATGGAATCCCGGTCTTCCACCAGTTTCATTTCCTGGGCTATTTCCAGCATAACATCACCGTAATTCACGTGAACGTAATCTGTTTCTTTTAGGGCATGTTGAAGCACGGTGGTGCTTCCTGATCCTGGTATTCCTGCAACTACAACAACTTTCATTTAATCACCTAAGAACTTCCTGAGCATTGGGTGCATGTCCATGAGCTGCTCCTGGGCTATTTCTTCATAGAGTTTGTATACAATACCCACAGTCAAGAGAACACCAGTTCCCCCTCCCAGTGCGCCTGTAAGATCAGCTCCAAAGGCCAGAAGACCTACGAAGGCACCTCCCAGGATTGTGATTGCGGGGATGTATTTTTTGAGTAGTCTTTCAAACTGGGTACGGCTACTCCTGAATCCAGGAATCTGCATTCCCATTCCATGTAATTGTTTGGCCACTGCTTTGGGTCCTATGTTACTCAGTTCCACCCATAGCCATGCAAATAACACACATGATGCTATGAATACCACACCATAAATTGCCACTTGCAGGGGGTTGGTCAGAATACTGGAAAGCCCATAAGGAGTGGTTAAATAATAGGCCACCCCACTGATGGCTTTACCATTGGATACTGTTCCCAGAATAGGGAATCCTAATTTCTGGAACAGGGCAGCGAATAACTGCACGTTTAAGAGTAATGCGCTGGTTAATATAACCGGCATGTTACTGGCATAGATGAACTTTAATGGATATTTACCCCTGGCTCCCTTTACCCCTCCGAAGGATAATGGTATTTCCACCCGCATACTCTCAGCATAAACCACTACCAGGAACACTGCAACCACGGCAATGATTGGTATCAGTAGACTGAAGTCAGGTTGACTGGTGGTTAACAGGTATATGAATTGGGGTATGGCACCGGAAGGCACTCCTGGTGAGGTTGGTGAGGATAATGGATTTAAAGTTCCAATAATTATCTGGGCTGAAACACCGGCTGCGATGAATAATCCAACTCCACTTCCGAATCCCCATTTGGAGACCACTTCATCAAGGAAGATTATTAGTATTCCTCCAATGACGATCTGCAGGATCACGATCCACACAAATTCAGGTGATGATGTGGACAGTGCACCGGTGAGTACTAAAACTGAAGCTTCAAATATGGTGAATACAACTGCAAGGAGTTTCTGAGTTCCCTGGAAGAAAGCCTTATCATCATGCTGTGAGAGATCCAGATTCAGGATCTTACCTCCAACCAGGAGCTGGAGTATAATGGATGCTGATACAATCGGCCCAATACCCATGGTAATTATAGAACCAAAACTACCGGCCATAACCGCCCTCAACTGGGCAAATTGATCTACCGCAGTAGGGCTAAGACCGAATAAGGGTATTTGACTTAATATGAAGTAAAGTATCAGGATTACCCCGGTCCACTTTAATTTTTCTTTAAAGGGGACCCGGTAACTTGGTGATTTTACCTGGGGTAAATATGAGAAAATCGGCAGAAGAGCTTCCTTCAACAATTGTTTTCACTCCTTATAAGGGAACATGGAATATTTGAGTTACAGTTATTCTACTTAGAGACTGACTGCTTCTCCCCCATTTTCTTCAATTTTTCGAGCAGCACTTGCAGAGAAGTGATGTGCTTTAATGGTGAGAGATCTGGTGATCTTTCCTTTGCCCAGTACTTTATCGTATCCTAATTGGGTGACATCGATGATGATGTTGTCACCTTCTTTCTGGGCTAATTCTTTTTCAACCAGTTTTTCTGCATTATCATCCAGATAATCCAGGTTCACAGTTTTAAACTTATTAATGGTTTTTTGTGGTCTTTTAAAACCGTGCTTACCATATCGGTCCGGGTCGAACTTAACTACCCAGGTCCACATATGTTTATGGCCTCCGGCTTTTCCTCTCCCACCACGGTGACCGGCTCCTCTTCTCTTCTTAGAGCAACCGCCCCCAATAGTTCGGGAGCCACGCAATTTCCGTATCTTACGGGTTCTTCTTATCATGATGTTCACCTTGAATGTGTCATTATATTAATAAAGGATTATTAATGGGTTAAATCATTTTTTTAATGAGTTGGGATATTTCTTCTCCCCGGTAACCCAGTGTTCCTCCTTCTTTGAAACTTTTCCGAATGTGACTGTAACCTTTTCGTGGAGGGTGTAGTCTAAAGATTGGTTTCAAACCAGATTCTTCTAGTGTGGTTTCTCCATTTATGATTGCTTCGGATAGTTCCTCTGCTGAGGAGTAATCTCCAGTCATTGCTTCAGGAGTGAATCTTTCCCTTCCAGGGAATCGTCCTCTTTTTTCTATGAGTTGGGTTAGTGTTTCTGAGTCTATTTCACCCCAGGTTATGTAGTCCTTTCCTTTCCTGAGCATTCCCATGTAACTGTCATTTTCAGGTAAAAGGACTGCGTGATTTATTCTGGTGAGACGGAGCATATCCAGGGTGTCGGATATGTCTCCCTTGATTCCAGTACGTCCCCTGACTCTTAATGCTATAATCATGATATCACCTTACTCCACACAGACGCCCAGTTTTTTAAGGTCTTTGGTTGGGGCTTTTACCATGCTTAACTTTTTAAGGGCATCGAATACTGCACCTGCAAAGTTGATGGTGGTCTGGGTCTGTCCCATGGTCTGAGACCATACATCGTCAATTCCAGCCAGTCCAAGTATGGTTTTACCCACGTTTCCAATTACCATTCCAACTCCACCAGGGGCGGGTATGAGGGTTACACGAACACTGCCTTTTTTACCTTCCACTTTGAAGGGTACGGTGTGTTCTCGTCCGCAGACACATCCCCAGTCACCGCATCCTCGACGGACTTTGATGACATTGTATTTGGCGTTGTCAACTGCTTTTCGTATGGCAGGACCTACTTCTTTGGCTTTACCCTGTCCCAATCCAACGTAACCGTTTTTGTTTCCCACTGCTACTATAACTCGGAAGTTCACTTTACGTCCGGATTTGTGCATTCTCTGCACCAGGTTAACATCCATGACCTCTTCTTCGAGATCTGGGAGCAGGGAATCCACAATTTCCAGTTCCATGATAGGTAGGCCACGATCGAATATCTCATCGATACTGGTGATCTGGCCCTCCTTTACCATGCGACCTAGATTGGTTTTGGGTTCCCATTCTTCGGCGTTATAATCATTCATTATGATACCTCTTTTTCGATCTTTTCCTTGATACTTTGAAAGTGATCAGGTAAGTCCATGGGGGATAGTCCCCTCTGGATGTACTGGGAAAACTTTTTCTCCATTTCTGCCTTCTCCAATGATTGGGCATACTGGGAAATGTGTTCTCCTGTGATTCTATCTTCAGAAGGAAGGATAACATCTTTGTGAGGTACGTCCAGACCGGCATCAATTGCTCCTTTAATGACTGCATACACTCTTGATCCCTTAGTGGAAGTTGCCAGTCCCATGTCCAGTACTGCTCCTTCAATACCTTCTTTGATGGCTTTCCTGCCACAGAGGTATCCGGTGAGGTAAGCGGCAGAGGTGTTTTTACCACTGGCCAACCATCCCATGTTTTTTATTTCCTGGGAATGGGCTGAGATCAGGGTTTGGTCTCCTTCCATCTGCACATCTACTATCTGAGCTATGGTGTGATTGCCAGTGACTCGAACTACCAGACGGTGCTTGTCTAATCCTATTAGTTTTAATCTAGCACCGTAGTTTGTCTTTCCTTCTCTTCTACGTTTAAATGCTACTTTATATCTTGATCCTTGTGCCATTGTAATTCCCCCGTTATCTTAAAAGGTCGTGGTCCCTGGCGTAGGTTTTCATGTAGGATTTACTACGGAATGCTCCACCTTTAGCCATTCTGTATAGCTTACGGTAGGTGGTGCGATTAATTTCACGTTCATCCCTCATGTCCTTGAGGTCTTTTCGGAGGGCCCTGATGGTAGTCATCCAGGCTTTCTTCTTAGGGTTTCTAGCCCCTTTAGCTCCTTTAATACTTCCTCTACCTTTTCTTCTTCCTTTCTTTTTCTGTTCCGCTATCTTTTTTGATCGGTAACTGCTGATTCCCTTTTTGGGTCGTGCTTTAATGTAACCATCCTGGATGAGTTTGTTAACTCCTTCCCGGGTAATTGCCCGGGAAACCTCTTCCAAGTTGTTAGGGTCTATCCAGACACGATTAACACCTACTTTGAGCAGGTCCGCAGCTAGTCTCTTCTGAGTAGTAAGATTCATAAAGAAACCTCCATGTCGACCTTTTAGAAAAAGGTCGATCAAAACTTCTTTTCCAATCCTAAAATTGTGTCAATTTTAGAATTGGGGATGCTGATACTTCCCTTGCATCCGAATTTTTTTCATTATTATATTGTTTTTTTACTTGCCCTCAACATTATGATGATGGGGCCCCTTGATTTCCTATGATAAACCATCCCTTCTGGATTCATTGCCAGTAGTGGGAGGTTTTAGGATATTTATGTTGATTGTGCTTTAGGATTAAAGATTATTTAAATAAGGAATTAATTAATTTAAGATCTTAATTCCCAGCTCCCTGGCTTTCTGGAGCATAACTTCCCTTTTCCTAAGTCCTATGGTTGAACTGATTCTTCCAGCCTGGGTTGCAGGATCCAGATTTTCAAGTTCTTTTAGGTTGCACACCAGAATATCCTGGTATCCAGATGGATGGAGTCCTTTGGTAGCTCTGGGTGAGCAGTAACCAATGGTGGGTATGGCAGGTTTACGAGCTTGATACCTTCTTGCTTTACTGAGTTTACCCCTGGCTTTCCTCCAGTTTTCGCCCAGTTTTTTGTACCTGTGCCATTCTTGTCTCCTGAATTTTGGTTTCCTCATGAGGATCACTCCTTAGCCACCAGGTATATTCCGTCCTGGAACACCCTGGGGTCTCTTCCCTTGATTTTAGTAGCCTGTTCAAGGTTGGCCATTGTCTGGCCCACGTTTTCCTTGTTTACACCGGTAACGGTTACTTCATCTCCCTGAATTTTAACCTGTGCACTGCCCACTATTTTGGCTGTGCGAGGGTATCTTTCTCCCAGGAAGTTTTCAATGGTTACCTTTTCCTTGGCAGCTTTCACTGTCATTGGAAAGTGAGCGTAAACAATCTTCATTCGGTAAGTGTATCCTTCGGTTAATCCGTGGATCATGTTGCTAATGTGAGACTTGATAGTGCCCAGCATAGCTTTATCCTTCTTTTTTGGGAAGCGAGTTTCTAAGACCACCATACTATCTTCTTGTTTGATAGTAACATTACCCTGTTTGAACTTGCGTTTAAGTTCTCCTTTGGGTCCCTTGACTGTTATTTCTTTGTCAATGGTGACTTCCACGCCTTCTGGGATGGGGATTTCCTCCCTTAAAACCACTGCTAAAGCCATTTTTATCACCTTAATAAACGTATACCAGTAATCTACCACCGATACCACGTTCTTTAGCTTCGTTGTGGGTCATTATCCCTTCGGGGGTTGTTACAATCATTATCCCGAAGTTTTTGGATGGTAGGTATCGTTTTTCGAATTTTTCGAATTCATCTTTTTTCACGGCGTGCCTGGGCTTTATCACACCGCACTTGTTTATATTTCCCTCTAGTTCCACGGTGAACATGCCTGCTTTATCATCGTCAACATATTCAAATTCACCAATGTAACCTTCTTTTTGCATCGTCCTCAGGACCTGCCCAATCATTTTAGATGCGGGAGATACTGTACATTTATTGTTTCCCTGCATCTCGTTGTTCCGCATATTAGTAAGGGCGTCGGCCAGAGGATCCATAAGAGTCATCTTGTCACCTCTAGTTAAACTTCTTAAATCCAATTTTAGGGGCGAGTTCCCGGAAACATTGTCGGCAGAGCATGAGCCCATATCTTCTAACTAACGCAGAGTGGTCTCCGCATCTCCTACATTTCCTGGATGCCTTTCCGTATTTTCTTGGCAAAATTATCACCTATTCCTCTTTATCAGATTCTATTCGAATCTGAAATTTTTCCTTCATGTACTCCATGGTCTCTTCGGTGGTGACCTGGTGTTTGTGAGGAATGTGCTTCCGCTGTACTTTCCTTCTTTTTATCCTGTATCCAGGTTTTTCGAAGGTCATGTTAACGTTCATCCCGAATATTCCAATATCCGGGTCGTAGCGCATTCCAGGAATGTCAATGTGTTCATGTATTCCAAAGGATAGATTTCCCTGTCTGTCAAACTGTGTGGGACGGATTTTGTTGTCAATTCCTGAAAGAATGAGTTTGACAGCCGCATCTGCATTTTCACCGCGTAGGGTTACTTTGCAGGCTATGGGTTGTCCCTTTCGGATTCCAAATTCAGGGTTGGTTACCTTGGAAATAGTTCGCACTGGTTTTTGGTTGGTGATGGTCTGGATAAGCTTCTCTGCTCGTGCAAGTCTTTCACCGCCTTCTCCCACACCAATATTAACTGTGGCTTTGGCTATACGTACCTGCTGCATAGGGTTCATTCTATTGGCCTCCAGGTAGTGAAATCATGGGTTTATCTTTTCCCAGAACAAAAACATATTCCTGCAGGGTCTGGAATGATTTTTCCTTAGTTTCAATTAGTACGGTGTTGGGCATGGAACTGCGGGTGATGTTAATTTCTTTAACTGTTCCCTTCTCACCAATGTGCTTACCACCGGTGATTAGACCGATAGTTCCATCTTCAAATTTGATTGTGTCTTTAATTTCTTGATCAGGCACGTTGAGAATTACCACATCACCAGTTTTGTAATCTTCTTCAGTCAGGTAGTTTCGACCGTCATGGAGGTTTAACTGTGTTTTGCCACCTTTAACTGTGACTTTGTCCTCGATACGGCATAGTTTGAACTCGGTGTTTCCCTCTTCTATAGGGTGTAGCACCAGTGTTCCTCGTTCATCAGGAACTACCCTGTAGGCTTTTCCACTTTTGGGTAGCTGGATTACATCCATGAATCCCACTGGGAATTTGTAGTCCTTGCGGGTGCGGCCGTCTACCATGATTTCACCATTGTTGATGATGATTCTGGCTTCACGGGCGTTGTCAGCTATTTTTAGTATGTCACGAACTATGACTAGAAGTGGTAATGATCCCTCTATGGAGTGTGGTCCTGGACTGGGTTTCACCGTCCAAGTAAACTCTTTAGGGTGGATGGGCCAGTGTTCTGGTGCTTTAAACCGTTTTAAATGTTTTCTTGATCCCATTTTGGCCATTTTATCCCTTCCTCTCTAATATTTCGTTTCTTTCTTCATCATCCAGATCCATTTCTATAATCTGGAGATTGGATGGATGTACTGGATGGTAAACTTGATTTCCGTCGGGTTTCTGCACGTTTAGGCCTTCAATCATAACCCGGTAACGTTTAAGGTCAATGCCTTCTATTTTACCTTCATGATCTTTGAAGTCACCCCGGAGAACTTTCACAGTGTCTCCTTTCCGTACTGGTAGTGAGCGTCGTCCGTGCTCTTCCCGTAGTTCTGGGCTGAGGTTGACACTCATCATTTTATGACGGATGTGTAATGGTGCCTGGTAACGGAATTTTCTCTGTTTTCTTGGTTGTTTGGACATCTAATCACCTATACGATAATGCTGGCAGCACTTCCCACTGATGGCCATCTGTCCGCAGCTTCCTTGGCTACTGGTCCTCTGATTTCTGAACCTTTCAGGACTCCTTCGGGACTGATAATAACTGCTGCATTGTCCTCGAATTTCACTCTTAGTCCATCGGCCCTGCGGAATTCTTTTTTCTGTCTTACGACCACTGCAGTGGTAACTTCCCGACGCATGTCAGCGGTTCCTTTTTTAACTGTGATAACAACCATGTCACCCACACCGGCAGTAGCCAGTCTTCTTCGGACACCTTTGTATCCTTTGACAGATATTATTTCCACTTCACGGGCTCCAGTGTTATCAACACATTGTAGGCGGGCGCCTATGGGTAGTGATTTACTGACGTTTGATGTGATGGCTTTCATTTTTTATCCCCTTTAACCTCCACCACCACGAAGTGCTTGGTCTTGGAAAGGGGTCTGCACTCCGCAATCTTAACTGCATCTCCAATATTTACCTGGATACAGTCTGGTTTATGGGCGTTTATTTTTGATTTTCGCTTTTCGTATCGTTCATATTTTCGTATGAACTTGTAAAAACTCCTTTCAACGGTTATGGTCCTTTCTGCTTTGTCACTGGTGACTATTCCTTCCAGGATTTGGCCCCGCACTGGCAGGGTCCCGTGGAAGGGACAGTTAGGATCATTGCATTTTTCTTTGGGTTCGGTAACTTCAATACCAACCATATTATCACCAATATTTCCTAAATCTCTTTTTTATCCTATCTTCAGGGCGAGAAATAATTATCTTCCCTTCGATTTCTATTATAACTCCATCGGGAAGTGTGAATTTGAAAGTTACACTCCCTTTGGGTATGATTTTTTCGTTACCTTCACCATCTTCAATGGTGAGAGTATTTCTGGTTTCGTTCACCACGAGTCCTTTAATTCCATTTAAATCTCCATGCAAACTGTGGGTGATTTCCACTTCCAGCCCCACCAGTTCATGTCTCATAATGTTTTGTGGAGTAATCATGCTATCGTGGTATGCATGGGGTAGATGGTGAATGTTATTTTTATGTGAGTAATCCCAGCAGGACTTAGTAGACTCGTTTGGATCTGTAGACTTTTTGAGTCCGGTGGTTTCTTGAGTCCAGTGGTGTCCTTGAGGGATTAATCTCCCAGAAGACTTCAAAGTCAGAATCTTATTTATGATTAAGAAGTCTCTTAAGTTTGAACTTAAAACCGGTGGTTAACTTATCTTACAAACATGGTATGATTGTAAAGAATCAAGTCCCCATGTGATACAATTAGTTAACCCATTAATCTAACGAACTTGGATGTCATCTGAAGAAAAGCCCATTCCGGCTAGAACTTCTTTGACTCTCCTTTTATGGTCTCCTTGCAGTTCGATTTGGCCTTTTTTGGCCGTTCCCCCGCAGGCACATTTGTTTTTCAGTTCCTTGGTGAGTTCTTTAATGTCAATATCGTGTTCATCTATTCCCTCCACGATTGTCATCAGTTTTCCGAATCTTCTTCTCACCGTGAATACTTTAACACTCTGTATCTCACGTGCTATTTCTTCACAGACACAGAGTTCCTCTGGTAGACCACAAACATCGCAGACTTTCATCGATTTTAGTTCTCCTTATTTTTTTCGTTAATTATGGTTTTGACACGTGCAATGGTTCTTTTAAGTTCCCTGATCTTCCCTGGGTTTTCGTAAATCCCCGCGGCAGCGCTCTTGGAAATGTTACTGGCATGTTCTGCCTGAAGTTCTTCCAGTTTTTTCTGGATTTCCTCCATTCCCATTTCACGTATCTCTTTACTCCTTAATATAACCATATTTATACATCCTTTTATAATTTATGATGATTTCTAAGGATTAAATCCTTTTAGGATTTCTCCACTTTTTCCTTGATTTCGGAAGCTTTTTTGGTGACTTCAGCCACTTTATCTGAGGCTTTTTTCTTAGCTTCGGAAGCTTTCTCTTTCACTTCCTCAGCCTTCTCCTCAACAGCTTCTTTAACCTCAGTAGCTTTCTCAACTACTTCTTCGGTTTTTTCCTCAACAGCTTCTTTAGCTTCAGTAGCTTTGTCTTTAACCTCTGTAGCTTTTTCCACTACTTCTTCGGTTTTTTCTTCAGCTGCCTTCTTAGCCTTGGTAGCTTTGGCTTTAACCTCGGTGGCTTTTTCTTCAGCAGATTCCTTAACCTCTGTAGCTTTTTCCACTACTTCTTCGGTTTTTTCCTCAGCTGCCTTCTTAGCCTTGGTAGCTTTAGCTTTGGTTTTGGAAGCTTTCTCTTTCACTTCCTCAGCCTTCTCCTCAACAGCTTCTTTAGCTTCAGTAGCTTTGTCTTTAACCTCTGTAGCTTTTTCCACTACTTCTTCGGTTTTTTCTTCAGCTGCCTTCTTAGCCTTGGTAGCTTTGGCTTTAACCTCGGTGGCTTTTTCTTCAGCAGATTCCTTAACCTCTGTAGCTTTTTCCACTACTTCTTCGGTTTTTTCCTCAGCTGCCTTCTTAGCCTTGGTAGCTTTAGCTTTGGTTTTGGAAGCTTTCTCTTTCACTTCCTCAGCCTTCTCCTCAACAGCTTCTTTAGCTTCAGTAGCTTTCTCAACTACTTCTTCGGTTTTTTCCTCAACAGCTTCTTTAGCTTCAGTGGCCTTGGTTTTGAGATCATCTTTAACAGGTTCTTCCACTGGTACTTCAGCAGCTTCTTCTGCGGCTTCTTCGGTAATCTCTTCTAAGATTTCCACAGATCCTTCGGTGATTTCTTCAACAGGAGCTTCAACTGCTTCTGCAGTTTCAGTGGCTACTGGTTCTTCCACTTTAGGTTGGATGATATCCACTTTATCAGGTAGAACAACATCTGGTGGCATGATACGTACCGATATTCCCAGAACTCCAGGTTTGAGTGGTGCAGTGGCAAATCCTTGCTTCACATATTTGATGGATGGTTCTCCACATTTTTTGATGTATCCATCGGTAAATTTTGCACATGCAGATCTAGATCCTCTGATTTTACCGGAGATGGTTACTTCCACTCCCTGGGCTCCTGCTCCCATGATTCTTCTGAGAGCTGAGTATGCCACTCGGCGGAAGTGCATTCCCCTCTGGAGCATGGCTGATATTTTGTGAGCCATGATTTTGGGGTTGAGTTCAGGGATGTCCACTTCTTTAACTTCTACCTGGGGATTTTCCAGTTCGTAGTTGTTTTTGAGGTTTTGGGTTATGGCCCGTACTGTTTTACCGCCTCGGCCGATTACCATTCCTGGTCTTTCTGCATATACCACTACCATGGTACCTAGGGGTGTTACCTGGATTTCCATTCCACCGTATCCTGCTCTGTCAAGTTCTTTCTCCAGATATTCATCGATTCTGGTTCTCTTTAGTCCCTCGGTTACAAAGTCCTTTTCAATCATGCGCTCTCTGCCTCCCCTAGAACTACTTGAATGTGTGTGGTGGGGGTGTTGAATGGTGTGGCCCTTCCGAATGCTCGTGGGATGTATCCTCTGATTATGAAACCCCGATGGCTGGATATGTGGATTATTTTAAGGTCTTCAGTGTCCATACCCTGATATTCAGCATTGGCCTCTGCATTTTCCAGAACATCTAATATCTGGGTGGCTGCTTTTTTAGGGTAACGGCCAGTAGGCCATCCTTTTAGCCCTCTTTTGTGGCCTACTTTTTTGTTGTGTCGTTTGAATGGTACAGCTCTTTTCATCTGGATAACATCTTCCAGGTATTCCTTGGCTTCGTCAAGGTACATGCCCCGGAGTTCTCTGCAGATCTCCACCGAGTGTTTGGGGGAGATCTTGAGGGATCTTCCAGCTGCTTTGGCTACTTTTCCAGATCCTTCGTAAGCGTATTTCATTTTTGCCATGGTAGATTCTCCTTATTTCAGGGGCACGAACATGGATGAACGGGTAGCACCCATACCAGGGTCTCCGTGCTGTACTCTTTGACGGGTAATTGCAAATTCACCAAAGTAACATCCGATCATTTCGGGCTGTATCTGGACGTTCACAAATTCTTTACCATTGTAGATTCCAAAGGTCATGCCCACCATTTCTGGTAGTACAATCATGTCTCTACAGTGGGTCCTGATTATTTTAGGTCGTCCACCCGTGTCTCCTTCTTTTTTCAGTTTTCGTATCTTCTCTAGTACTTTTTTTTGCCTGGGTAGGAATCCCCTTTTCAGGGATCTGCGCTGGGTTGATGGTAACAACTGGATGACGTTATCCAGTGGCATCTGCTGCAGCTCTTCCAGGGTATAACCGCGATACTTGAATTCTTTCCTCGCCAATTAGCCTCCTCCTTAAAACGCTTTTATTTTATCATTTATTTTATTCTCGTAATTTTATCCTTAAACCAGTCCAAATGAAATAAGGGGATAAGTTACGCTTATCTCCTTCTTCCGGTTCTCCTAGCAGCAATGGAACCCACTTTTCTTCCTGGTGGGGCATGTCTGGAGACTGTGGTAGGTCGTCCTGGGTGCTGGCGGTTTCCACCACCGTGTGGGTGGTCTACTGCGTTCATTGCAACACCACGCACTCCCACGCTCTTTTTACCCTTAGCTTTTGCAGCATGGTGTCGGTTTCCTGCTTTGAGGAATGGTTTTTCTTTCCTACCTCCCCCTGCAACCACACCTATGGTGGCTCTGCATTGGGGGTTGAAAGCCTTTAATTCCCCGGAGGGAAGTTCCACAATGGCTTTACCCACGTCATGGGTGATAAGAGAAGCGTAAGTACCTGAAGATCGGACGAATTTTCCTCCGTCTCCGGGGTTTCTTTCCAGGTTGTACACTGGTGTTCCTTCAGGGATTTCTCCCAGTGGTAGTGAGTTTCCTGGTTTTATTGGTGCGGATATTCCGCATGCGATTTCATCGTTGATGGCTATGCTTTCTGGGGCCAGTATCAATTTTTGTTCGCCATTTTCGAACTTGACCTTGGCCACAGGGGCAGTTCTACCTGGATCGTGGAAGATGTCCACTACTTTTCCATTTAGGCTGCCATTTTTTTCTATATCATCAAATGAACGGTACTGTATTTTTCCTTTGAAACGGTGCGATGCACTTCGGTAGGTGGGGGTTCCTCTTCCCCGCCTCTGAATTATTAATCGTTTTCCCATTATTAATCCTCCCTAACCTCTAGAATACTCCCATTTTAACGGCAATGTCTTCGGCGCTCTCATCTTCTGCCAGTTTAAGGTAGGCTATTTTTTCACCACGGGAGCTAATCTGAGTGTTGACCCGTTCCACTTTAACATCAAAGAGTTGTTGGAAAGCCTGTTTGATTTGGGGCTTCTTTGCGGTTCTTCGGACCACAAAGGTTAACTCGTTTTTGTAATCAATGGCGTTCATGCTTTTCTCAGTTAACTGTGGTTTAATTATTATATCGTAAGGATCCATTCATGACACCTGCCTAATTCTGGAATAAATCTCCCAGTTTTTCAATTGCTGATTTAGTGTAAACAGTAAGTCGGCCGGGGTGTGTTCCTGGTGCCAGGAGTTCTGCATTGATGTTATCCACCACAACCACATCTACTCCAGGGTGGTTTCTGGCTCCCAGACTAATTCCTTTATCTTCTCCTACGACAAGTAAGGGTCCTTTGGGTGTTTTGTATTTTCTTCCCCTGGTTTTTCCTCTACCAGCCCTGATTTTTCTACCGTTTTTGGCTCGAACCACGTCATCCATTATTCCCAGGTTTTTGAAAATTTCCCTGGTTTCACTGGTCTTCTTGACACCGCATAGTTCATCATCCACCACGAATGGTATTTGAGGCACGTTGTCAATCCGGTGACCCCTGGCTTCAACCAGTTCCTGGTTGGTGGTGGCTGCTAGTGCTGAGCGTATGGCCAGTTTCCTTTCTTTTTTGTTGATCTTCTCATGGATGATCCTGGCTGTCCTTGGTGGGTGGGCTTTTCTTCCACCGGTTGTCTGGGGCACGAATGCTCCCTTGGAACCTGCGGGGTGTCTTGAACCCTTCACACGTGGGACCATAGCTGCTCCTCGGCCTGCACCGAATGATTTAGCTGTAGTTCGTTTACCTGCCATAGGGTCTGTTCCCCAGGGCTGTATACGGGCACTTTGAGCAGAGAGAACCGCCCTTTTTATAAGGTCCGGTCGGAATTCTTCACAGAATATTTCTGGAAGCTCCATCTCGCCAGTAACTTTACCTTCTAATGAGTAAACCTTGATCTTCGTCATTCCCATCACTCTTTGATCCTAACTAGACTCCCTGCTTGGAGGCAGTGCTGATATATGATATTTGTGGAGCATCGTCGTGTTTTCCGTGGGGTCTCATTGCCTTTCTTAACATGACCAATCTTTTGGATGGTCCGGGTAATGATCCTTTGAGGAGTAAGTAGTTATTTTTAACAATCCCATACTTCACGAATCCACCTTTAGGGTTAACCTCATCGGCCTGTTCGGCTTCTCCTATTTTGAGGATTTTCTTGTTGTACTCTGTACGCTGATGGTATCCCATCTGACCAGCCATGGGCACTGTCCACATGGTTCTGGCGGGTGACCATGGTCCGATTGAACCAACGTGCCTTCCTTTACTACTTCGGGCGGCTTTTCCGTACTGTATACGGACACCCCATCTTTTTATGACTCCCTGGAATCCTTTACCTTTAGTCACTGCTATTGCATCGGTGTGTTCACCATCGGCGAAAACATCGGCGGGGGTTAGTTCTTTTCCCAGTACACTGGCAGCGTATTCCAGTTTATCTTCCACACTGTTTCCGCCAATACCACATTCCATTAGTTCTGGTTTTTTCTTAGGAACACTGGCCATTCGTGGTTTGGTGTTGATTAGTGCTCGGATTTCCACCACTTTATCCAGGTTTTCTTTTAAACTTGCCAGTTGCGCTTCAGAATCATAGTCTACAGGTATGGAGATTTTCCTTTTAAGGTCTTCATCCATTTTTTGCGCCAGGACATCGGTCATGGCCCTGAGTCCACGGCTGGTCTGGGTGTAAGCCCGGATACCCATTACCACTATTGGTGGGGTTTCCACTACAGTGACCGGGGTGGAAATTTCCATTCCCTCGGTGGGTGAGTTTTTGGTGTTATCCATCTGAGTCACGTGGGTCATGCCCACTTTGTAACCTGGGAATCCTAAAAGTCCCGGCTCTTCCCTTTCGGGCCAGGAGCTTATACGGGGTGATTCCCTGGCTGCTCTTTTTCTAGGACTAAATGCAACTGATCCTTTTCTAGGTTGATGATGTCTAGCCATCTAATATTTCCTCCTTAAATCCTTAATTTTCCACTTTTCCAAATTTGTGAACATAAATATACATTTAATACATGGTGTACTCTCTAAGAAGAGCCCAAAGCGCATTGCTAATTACATTGCGATAAATGTTTCTACTCTACCGTGTAGTGCATTATAATATGCATTACCCGTATCAAAATTTAATTTAACCAATTAGCGCTTTGCTAATTTAGTCACCATGTCACAGTTATAGCAATAAACGCATAACTAATCCATTAGCACATTAAATACTGATAAAGTAGCTAAAACTGCCTCTTCAGTTCTTACAGTCTTAGTTCCCTGATTAGGGATGGTGTTAACCTCCAGGTCCAGTACGTCCCCAGGGTTGCCCATTAATTCGTGTAAGCCCGAATACGGACCACCAAACAAAATAGCTACGTGTTTGGAGCCCCTTAACCCCTCTCTAACTTCGTTTAAAACAGAAGTGATGGGTTCAGCATAGCGTGATGTACCCACCACCAGATCAGGTTGTGGTTTTAACAGATCTATGCTGTCATCTAAACTCTTATAAGTAGACAGTACATCATACCCCCAATAAAACTCAGGTTCATCAGGAGAAATTACTATTTCCTTTCCTAACTTATCTACCTTAAAGCTCATTACCCGGTTCACGCTGAGCTTTTCCTTGCACAACGCATCCCGGTCGGCACCTATATCAACTATGGTACCTTTCTTGGTCCTTTTTAATGTAAGTCCCTGTCTAAAATCACCCTGATGGAGTTCTCCAGTTGGGTGATGGGGAGTTCTAAGCGGAGGAAGTATTCCTACGTTCCGCAACTCCCGGGTTATAGGAAATACCTTTTTTCGAAGGTACTGTGGGGTATTCATATAAGTGAGGATATCACTAATAAACTTTACCCCTTTACGGTCTTCCGGGTCTTCAGTATCGCTGTAAATAACGATTTT
>Ga0209639_1001743_pt1 | contig 19856 bp, 16 predicted proteins | sample EPASupsiteHSE605_FD_187268 | JGI IMG/M metagenome (GOLD analysis project Ga0209639, IMG submission 187268) | Bioremediated contaminated groundwater from EPA Superfund site, New Mexico - Sample HSE6-05 (SPAdes) (version 2) | ecosystem: Environmental > Aquatic > Deep subsurface > Groundwater >...
TTAATTATACATAGTTCAAAGCTTATTTATCTTGTATTAAAGCTTATTGTATTTGCAGAATGCTATCCTCTCTAATTACAGGGAGGATTTTTTATGTTATTGATTGAGTGCAGCAAGATTAAAAAGTATTTCGGTGATCAGTTGATCCTAGATGTAGATTGCCTAAAGATTTATTCTGATGATAGAATAGGTATAGTAGGAATAAATGGAGCAGGGAAAACTACATTGATTAATATATTGAATCAAAGATTAGAAGCTGATGAAGGCTTGTTGAAGTTATACGGAAAATCTAGTTATATTTCACAACTAGATTTACCAGAAAGCAAAAGTATTAGTAATGAAATTGCTTCAAAGTTTGGTACTAAAAGTTCATGGGATGAGTATATGAGTGGTGGAGAAAAGACAAGGTTTAAACTGGCAGAGGCTTTATATAATGATAGTGTTATGATATTTGCAGATGAACCTACAAGTAATGTGGATATTGAAGGCATTGAGCTTATTGAAAAGAAATTTTCGCAATATAAAGGTGCCTTGATTGTCATTTCTCATGATAGAAACTTTTTAGATAAGTTATGCAATCAGATTTTAGAAATAGAAAATGGAAAAGTCAAAATCTATAAGGGTAATTATAGTGATTATGAGATTCAAAAGAATAAAGAAACGGAAAGAGCTCAGTTTGAATATGAGGAATATGTAAATGAGAAAAAGCGACTTGAGGGAGTTATTAACGGAACAAAACAAAAGGCTAAAAGTATAAGAAAAGCTCCAAAAAGGATGGGAAACTCTGAGGCTAGACTGCATAAGATGGGAGATCAAAAGGCACAGGGCAATCTTGATAAGGCTGTTAAAAATGTTCAAAAGAGAATTGAGAATCTTGAAGTAAAAGAAAAACCAAAAGAACCACCCAAAATTCGGTTAGATCTTATGGATTCGAGTAGGCTTCATAGCAAAATTATTATTGAAGGTAAAAATATAAATAAGGTATTTAAGGATAAGATTATATTTAAAAATGCAGCATTTAATCTTTATAATGGGTCAAAAGTATCCTTGATTGGTCCTAATGGATGTGGGAAAAGTACCTTAATTAAAATGATTATAGATAATGATGACCCTATAAGGGTTGCTCAAGGAGCAAAGATAGGATATTTTAGTCAGAATATGGACATTTTAAAAAATAACTTAAGTATTATTGAAAATGTCATGGAGAGCAGCATTTATCCTGAGAATTTTGCAAGACTATTGCTTGCTAGATTACTCTTTAAAGGAGAATCAATTTATAAAAAAATTGATATATTAAGTGGTGGAGAACGGGTGAAGGTTTCCTTCGCTAAGATATTATTACAAGACATTAACTTACTGATATTGGATGAACCCACAAATTATGTTGATATCGATACAATTAAAGTTATGGAAGAAACCCTTAGTGAATATGACAGAACATTATTATTTGTTTCTCATGATAGGCGATTTATAAATGCTGTAGCAAATCAAATTATGACAATTAAAAATCACAAAATAGAACTGTTTACAGGAAACTATACGGAATATTTATCTAGAAATAATAAATCAGCTAATCAGGATAAAGCGGTTGAGGAACAAATTATTCTATTAAAAAATCGTCTTTCAGAAGTTTTAGGGAGACTATCTATGCCATCTAAACAAGACAATATAGAAGCATTAGATAAGGAATATTATGTAATATTAGATAAACTAAAAAGACTTAAGGGGTAGATAGAGTATACAATATATTGATGATTATATGCATTCTATTCTAAAAGGAAATGGCAAAAATTTATTTGCATATAGATATTTTTAAAAAAATGTTATATAGTTTACTATAAAGGATGGGAAAAGGAGAAATTAACTTATGAAAAAGACTTTTGTTAGTTTTGAACAATTAAAAGAGATGGTAAAAGAATATCCCACACCATTTCATTTGTATGATGAAAAGGGAATTCGTGAAAATGCCCGCAGGTTAAGAGAAGCATTTTCATGGAACAAGGGATTTAAAGAATACTTTGCAGTAAAAGCTACCCCTAATCCTTCAATATTGAAAATTTTGAAGGAAGAAGGCTGTGGTGCAGACTGCTCAACTTATACAGAGCTTTTATTGGCTGAAGCAGTGGGCTTTAAGGGTGACGATATTATGTTTTCTTCAAACGTAACACCAAAAGAGGACTTTATATTTGCACGAAACTTAAATTCTATTATTAATCTTGATGATATTACTCATATTGATTTTTTAGAAAAAGCAGCAGGTATACCAGATATAATAAGTTGCCGTTTTAATCCAGGAGGAGATTTTACAATTGCTAATGCAATTATGGATACGCCACAGGAAGCAAAATATGGGTTTACTAGAAAACAGTTAACTGAAGGCTTTAAATTACTTATTAACAAAGGAGTAAAGCATTTTGGACTGCATGCATTTTTAGCCAGCAATACAGTATCAAATGAATACTATCCTGTCTTAGCTGAAATACTTTTTAAAACCGCTGTGGAGTTGAAAGAGGAAACAGGTGCACATATTGCATTTATAAACTTTTCAGGAGGAATAGGTATTCCATACCTTCCTGAGCAGCCGACAGCAGATATTTATGCAATCGCTCAAGGAGTTAAAAAAGCATATGATGAAATTCTAGTTCCAGCTGGAATGGGTGATGTTGCATTATACACTGAACTAGGAAGATTTATGCTTGGACCATATGGTTGCCTTGTGTCAAGAGCTATTCACGAAAAGAATATACATAAGGAATACATAGGACTTGATGCTTGCGCTGCTAATTTAATGCGTCCTGCAATGTATGGAGCATATCATCACATTACTGTAATGGGTAAGGAGAATGAAGCTTGTGATCATATGTATGATGTAACTGGAGGATTGTGTGAGAATAACGATAAATTTGCAATTGATAGGATGCTGCCTAAGATTGACATTGGAGATTTAATTGTTATACATGATACAGGTGCACATGGATTTTCCATGGGCTATAATTACAATGGTAAACTTCGTTCTGCTGAAATTTTGCTAAAAGAAGATGGAGCTACAGAACTTATTCGCCGTGCTGAAACTCCAGCAGATTATTTTGCCACTTTGGATTTTGGTGGACAATTCAAATTTGAATTTCTAGATTAAATACTATTGAAATATTATATTGTAATAGAGATTGATTAATTTATTATAAATAAAATTACTAACAGGGAATTGATAACCCTGTTTTTTCTTTTTTTTGTAGGTATAAGCTAATTTGAGGTCCAAATAGGAAAGGATATACTTTTGCAGCATAGGATGTAAAAAAGGATTTAGAAGGACTGCAAACAATGAGAAACTTAGGGAATAATATGACTTGAATGCTAAAGGGAAACAGAAGGCAAGTTTTAGAATTAGTAACAGTAAATTATTATAATAATTTGAATTTTTTTGTCAAAATAATAATATTTGTTGAAATGTATGTAATATAATGATAATATAATAATGTAAAGTGGTCAGTCTATAATACCAATATTTATTTAAAATAATGTAATTAAAATTTTTTTACTGATAATCATGAGATAGTAGGAGCTTAGAAAAATTTAAAATGGAAGATAAAATAAAAAGAATAGCTGCACAATATGTAAAATTATATAGAGGTAGAGGGCCTCAATATGTAAAAGTTAATGTGAGACATGAATTAATACATATATATTTAAAGGGAGTTCTTTCAAATATGGGAGAACTTTTAATAAAGCAAGGGGCTGTGAAGTTGGCAGAAATGGCATGGAATGAACTAAGAGAAGATATTTTAGATTCATTTATTGATGAGGTAAGTAAAGAAGTAGGAAAAGAGTATAGTTTAGTTTCGGAAAAAACTGATTTTTATGAAGATGCTAGAACTATAATTATAAAACTAGATAGCTAGTGGTTGGATTAATAAGGAAAATATTTAAATATTTTAGCTTTTTAATAAACCAGTATATAAATGTTAAATTTTATATGCTGGTTTTTTGTTTTAAAAAAATTTAAAAGGAGGAGTAAATCTTGAAGAAAAAAAACATTATAAAGATGAATATTTTTGTCAAATTAGTATCCATGTCTCTGCTTTTGGTTATAATACCTGTAACAATAATTGGTATTATAGGAACTACGCTTTTTTCTAGCACTATTCAAAAAGAAACAATTACTCAAATGCAAAATAGTGCAAATGATAAGCTGAATTTATTGCAGCAAGTCATTGATAGCTCAAAGAATACAGCATACTCTTCAGCATCAGAAAATAATGCTAAAAGTATTTTGTCTATTATAAGTAATGGGGAAGCAAATTCAAAAGCAAATGAATTGAATGTTAAAAAGCAGATAGTAAATGGATACCTAAAAGATTTATACACTAAAAGTAATGGAATGTATGAAAATATGTTTTATACAGATAATACAGGTAAAATAATTGCTGATGCACTAGATGGTAAAAATATAGGGAATGATGTTTCATCACTAAAGTTCTATAAACTTTCATCACAAAGCAAAAATATATCAGTTGGGGATGTAGGGATATCACCTTCATCAAAGAAACCAGTAATAACAATAGGAGTACCTTTGTTTGACGATAATAAAAAATATATAGGAACATTTGGAGCATCAATAAATTTTGAAAAGCTAACCGAAATGCTTGTTAAAAAAGATAATGGAGTAAATTATAACTATGGAGTTTTGAACAGTGATGGAGTAATGATAGCTCATGAAAATAAAGACTTAATATTTAAAACAGATTTTACTAAAGAGAATGATACAGTTAAAAAACTATTTGCTTCAATGCAGCAGGGAAACCAAGGTAATGGATTTTACACTTTAAATGGAGTTCAAAAGGTTATGGCTTACTCTCCTTATAAAGATAATAATTGGTATATATTTACCGCTTATACAGTAAATGAGTATATGAAACCTATAAATAATTTTAGAAATACATTTATTATAATTGAGATAATTTGTGTAATTATTGCTGCTATTGTTGCATTTATATTCAGCAAGTCAGTTTCAAAGCCATTAAAGAATTTAGCTGAATCAGCAAAAGCTATCTCAACTGGAGACTTAACACAAAAGGTACATATTCTTAAGTCAAAAGATGAAATAGGACAACTTACTCTATATTTCTCCGATATGCTTGATAACTTAAGAAGTCTGATTTCACAAGTGAAGGATATGAGTGGAAATGTAGCAGCTTCTTCAGAGGAAATGATGGCATCTTCTGAAGAAGTAAGCAAAACATCAGAACAAATAGCAAATGCTGTTTCAGATTTAGCCAAAGGTGCTTCGGAACAAGCCGCATCCTCTGAAGAAGGAAATATTAAACTAATAGGAGTTGTAAATGGATTAAATAATATTACAGATGAGATGATAAGATCTGGAGAATTATCAAATGAAGCTAAAAACTCAGTAGAGGATGGTAAAAAATCAGTTGAATATCAAAGGGTAAAGATGAGTGAGAATAAGCATGCGGCTAATGGCGTAGCTGAGGCTATTGCTTCACTTTCAGAAAAGTCATCAGAGATAGGAAGTATTCTATTAGTTATTAAAAGTATTTCGGAACAAACTAATTTACTAGCTTTAAATGCGGCTATTGAAGCAGCACGTGCTGGTGAGCATGGAAGAGGATTTGCTGTTGTCTCTGATGAAATAAGAAAGCTTGCAGAACAATCAAGCTCCTCTGTTAATAAAATTGATTCAATCATAGGAGAGGTGCAGCTTGGTGTAGGGCAAGCTGTTAATGAAATGGCAAAGGCTAAAGGAGTTGTAGAAGATCAGGAAAAGGCTTTGCTTGATACTGTTAGTGCGTTTGAAAAAATATCTGAAGCTGTATCAATAATCAATGATAATATAAATAAAGTATCTGAAGAAGCAAAAATTTTAACTGTTAATGCAAAGTATACAGGAGATGCAATAAATAACATTGCAAGTATATCACAAGAAACAGCTTCTGGTACTGAAGAAGTGGCAGCATCAACTGAAGAACAAACGTCAATTATTCATCAAATTGCTGAGTCAGCAGAAAGTTTATCGGCTATTGCAAATGAACTACAGGAAAGTATTAATAAGTTTTTATTATAATTAAAATTGTATTATATAATATTGAAATTTTTTTTGATAGTGATATACTATATATGTAATATAAAATAAATGTGCTACAGATTTCATCATTTTTCCAAATATCATATAGTATATACTAATAATAAGGGGTGTTTATTATGAAAAATTGTGCAATTGAAATTTCAGACAAAATATTAGAAGAATTCAATGGGTTAGTAAAGAAATCAGGTGTATCTCAACAAGAATTTTTATACTATATTGCTAATTTGTATAATATTAATAACAACTCTGAAAAATATAATAATGATTATAATGCTTACTGCGATAGCTTTATTGCTTAAATTAAAGATATAAAATTTGAATAGATAGTATATAAAATTAACCTTGAGAAATCAGGGTTTTTTTATTTTTTAAATATGTTTTTGACATAAGCAAAAAAGGGTAAACTACAGTAATCTGAGGATTTACGTTTAGCATAATAATAAGTTAAATATGTATTTCAAAATACGACAAATAGTGATAAAATACTTTTGGCATATTATTTTAAATGGTACAGAGAAGGGAGATACAATTATGAAATGGAGCACAAGGAAGAAGGATAAATTATTTTTAATGCTATTAGACATTTCTACCAACTTAAAAGAGGGAGGTCAGTATTTTCTTGATTTTAAAATTAAGGAGGAAAAGCATCTTGAAGAATTTCTACATAAAATGAAGGAGTATGAGCATAAGGGGGATGTTCTTGTTGATGAAATAATTAAGGAATTAAATAATACCTTTATTACTCCAATTGAAAGAGAAGATGCCCTAGAACTTGCAGTTCACATGGATAAAGTTTTGGATGGACTTGAGCAATGTGCAGCTCACTTCTATATGTTTAACATATACGAAATAGATAATTATATGCTTGAGTTTGGCGATTGGTTGAACAAATGCATAGTTGAAATACACAATGCTGTAGATTTGATTTCACAAAAGAAACTTACTGAAATCAGGCAGCATGCAGTTAAAATAAAGGAGTATGAGAATAAATGTGATCTTCTTGAGAGAAGGGCAATAAAGGAGCTTTTTGAAAAACAAAAGGATGCTATTAGACTAATTCAATATAAGGAAATCTATGAAATTTTAGAAAATACCGTGGATGAATGCCGAAAGGTTGCCAAAGCACTTGAGACAGTAGTAATGAAGAATGCGTAAGGAGAACTAAAATGATCAGTACACCATATATTATAATCGGTTTAACCGTCATTCTTGCACTTGCCTTCGACTTTATTAATGGTTTTCATGATACTGCAAATGCAATTGCAACTGCTGTATCCACAAAGGCATTAAGTCCAAGGCGTGCAATTTTAATTGCTTCATTAATGAATCTTTTAGGAGCAATAGCTTTTACTGGAGTTGCAAAAACTATTGCAAAGGATATAGTAAATCTTAATGTGATACCCAATGGATCTGTAGTTATACTTGCAGCACTTGTTTCAGCTATAGCCTGGAACCTTATTACATGGTATTTTGGGATACCAAGCAGTTCATCCCATGCACTTATAGGTTCAATTGCAGGTGCCGCAATAGCAGCTGCTGGGGTTTTATCTATAAACTATAAAGGCTTTACATCTATAATTAAATCACTTATTCTATCACCTATACTTGCCTTTGTAGTAGGTTATATAATATTTACTATTATTAAATATGTTTTTAAAAATTACAATCTTTTAAGAACCAATATAGGATTTAGAAGGTGCCAGGCTATTACTGCAGCAATCCAGGCCTTTTCTCATGGAACAAACGATGCTCAAAAATCCATGGGAATAATTACAATGGCGCTTGTAAGTAATAATTTAACAGAACCGGGACATATCCCTTTCTGGGTACAGTTATCCTGTGCTACAGCTATGGCGCTGGGTACTTCAATTGGAGGGTGGAGAATAATAAAAACAGTTGGAACACAAATTATGAAAATAAAGCCTGTTAATGGTGTGGCAGCAGACTTGGGATCTGCATTAGTGATATTTGGAGCATCTAAGTTTGGACTTCCTGTTAGCACAACACATGTTATTTCATCTTCAATAATGGGAGTAGGAACAGCCTATAGAGCCAAGTCAGTAAAATGGAATACAGCGAAAAGAATGATAATCACATGGTTTATAACCCTTCCAATTTCAGCAACATTAGCTGGAGTTGTATATAAATTTATAAGTATGTTTTTATAATAAATCATTGCAATAATAAAATAATTAAAGTTAATACTATAAGTAAAATGTTATAGGTTGTAAACAATGTATTGATGTATGTGCCAAGTCTGTAATAAAATATGGAGTTAAAATTTCACAGTAATGAAATTTTATATTTATAATAAAAGAACACAGGGTATCTTATGTTTATCCTGTGTTCTTTGTATTTAAAATTTCTTTTTATTCTTCACATATCTCATTGTATGCTTCATTTCTTTCATACTACCAAACATATTCTTGATTTTTTCTTGATCCAACTGGCGGGAGTTCATTCCTTCGTAACTAATTTCTCTCTGAAGCTTTTTATAGTTATCGAAACGTTCTTCTGAAAGTTCTCCGGACTCAATGGCATTTTTTACTGCACAGCCAGGCTCTGTGTTATGTGAACAGTCTCTATATTTACACATTGTAGAAAGTTCCTCAATATCTTCAAAGGATTTAGATAGATTTCCAGAATCTAGCTGTAATTCACGCATACCTGGAGTATCAATTACAATTCCACCTTGTGGTAAAAGAAGTAGCTGACGATGTGTAGTAGTATGTAGTCCTTTATCATCCTTATGGCGAATATCTTTAGTTATAAGAACATCTCGGCCCATTAGGCGATTAATTAGTGTAGATTTTCCAACCCCTGAGGATCCGATAAATGCAATGGTTTTTTCTGATGTGATATAGGAAAGAAGATTTTCATATCCTTTATCATCCACACTTGAGCAGACTACAACATCAGTACCTACGTTGACAGTAGAAATTTCATCAAGTCTTATATTTAAGTCATGGCATAAATCCGCTTTTGTAAGAACAATCACCGGTGTTGCCAAGCTATTCCATGCAATAGAAAGGTAGCGCTCTAAACGTCTTAAATTGAAGTTATCATTTAATGACATACAGATAAAAATTACATCTATATTGGCAGCCACAATTTGTACTGTATTGGACGTTCCTGGAGCCTTACGTTGAAATACACTTTTTCGGTGTAGTACATGGTGGATTACTGCGTTTCCCATGCTGCTATTAGTTCTATCAATAATAACCCAGTCACCAACTGCAGGAAAATTCGTGGTATCACTTGCGTTATAAGCTAGCTTACCTGAAACAGAAGCTTGTATTTCGCCGTTTTCACAAATTACTTTATATAAGTCACGATGCTGTTCTGATACTCTTGCAAGAAACATACCATTATATAGGGTCGCTTCCTGCTGAAAGTAAGTTGTTAAGCCATATTTTATTAAGTTTATATAATTCATATCATTTATCCTCCAAAATTGTATTATAGTGATCTTTGGAGGGTAGAAAGCTTAGTAGATTACTTTTCCCTCCTCGCTTAATACAATAGGGGCAATCAATCTTTGTAACATATTCATTTCTCCTTTCAAAAATAGATATAAATATAATAATATATGTTATACCACGAAATGGGAAATAGTTAAAGGGTTAAATTAATAAAAACATTTTTCTATAAAGTGCATTGAAAAATTTAAAAGAAAGTGTTAATATTCATGTGGACTATAAAGAAAAAATTTAAAAATAAAAAGGAGGTTGAGTTGTGAAGCATTTAAAAATTGCATGTACTACAGAGTCTAAAGAGTATTTTTCAACTAATAGAAATTTAGTTTTGGTTGAAGATACAGACTATACTGATGTAGCTGCGGTTGTATTGACAAATTTAGATGCTAACATTATCGATGAAATATACAATACAAAGTTTAAGATTCCTATATTTGCTATCTTAAAAAATGGTCAAAAACTAAACAATGAATTGTCATTGAAAGTTTTTAATTTCATTGATATTAATGAGCTGGAAGAAAGAAAGTATAGCAATGAAATTGAAACTGCTGCCAATAATTATGAAGAAAACTTGTTGCCACCTTTCTTTAAAGCTCTAAGTAATTACGTTGAAAATGGCAATCTACAGTTTGCTTGTCCTGGGCATCAAGGTGGGCAATATTTTCGTAAACACCCAGCAGGAAGATATTTCTATGATTTTTATGGTGAAAATATTTTCCGTTCAGATTTTTGTAATGCGGATGTTTCTCTAGGAGATCTGTTAATACACGAAGGACCTGCAATGGACGCTGTAAAATATGCTGCTAGCGTGTATAATGCAGATAAAACTTACTTTGTAATGAATGGAACAAGCACAGCTAATGCTGTAGCTATAAATGCTGTAGTTGCTCCAGGAGATTTAGTTTTATTTGATAGAAACAATCATAAATCTGTGTATAACGCAGCTTTGATTCAATCTGGAGGAGAGCCAGTATATTTAGAAACAGCTCGTAATCCCTTTGGATTTATTGGTGGTATTGATGAATATTGCTTTGATGAAGATTATTTAAGACAGGAAATAGCTAAGGTTAATCCAGAAAAGGCTAAACTTGAGAGACCATTTAGATTAGCTGCAATTCAACTTGGAACTTATGATGGAACTATTTATAACGCTAAACAGGTGGTTGATAAAATTGGACATCTTTGCGATTACATTTTATTTGATTCAGCCTGGGTTGGATATGAGCAATTCATTCCAATGATGAGAGATTGTTCTCCTTTACTGCTAGATTTAAATGAAGATAGTCCAGGAATATTAGTAACCCAATCTGTTCATAAGCAACAAGCAGGATTTTCTCAAGCGTCACAAATTCATAAAAAAGATAATCACATTAAAGGGCAAAAACGTTATGTAGATCATAAGCGCTTTAATAATGCCTTTAGATTACATGCATCTACTAGCCCATTTTATCCTTTATATGCTACCTTAGATATTAATGCAAGAATGCAAGAAGGAGAAGCAGGTAGACGCTTATGGGAAGATTGCGTAAAATTAGGAGTTGAAGCAAGGAAAGAAGTTATAAAAAAGTGTTCTCTAATGAAACCATTTATCCCACCAATTGTAAATGGAAAGAGGTGGGAAGAATATGATACAGAAGAGATAGCTAATAATATTGAGTTTTTCAAGTTTACACCAGGAGAAAAGTGGCATTCCTTTGATGGATATGGAGAAAATCAATACTTTGTTGATCCAAATAAATTTATGTTAACAACACCAGGAATTAATGCTGAAACTTGTGAATATGAAGAGTTTGGTATTCCGGCTAATATTCTTGCAAATTATTTAAGAGAACATGGCATTATACCGGAAAAAAGTGATTTGAATTCTATTTTATTTTTGCTAACGCCTGCAGAGACAGAAATTAAAATGAAGAAACTTGTATCGCAACTTGTTGAATTTGAACAACTTGTTAAAGCGGATGCACCATTAAGTAAAGTATTGCCAGGTATTTATAATAACAACAAAGAACGTTATGGAGGTTACACAATTAGAATGTTATGCCAAGAAATGCATGATTTTTATAAAAATCATAATGCAAAAACATATCAAAAGAATTTGTTTAGAGCGGCATCATTTCCAGAAAGAGCAAAGATTTCTAATGAGCTTAACAGTGATGTTTTAGGGGAAGTAGCTTCAGGATTAGAAGATATTCAAAAATTATCAGCTTCTAAAAGAGCAATGACTCCTCAGGAAGCAAATTGGGAATTTGTACGAAATAATGCTAAATTAGTTTCATTAGATAATATTGTAGGTGAAGTAGCATTAGAAGGTGCTCTGCCATATCCACCAGGAGTATTCTGTGTTGTACCAGGTGAAAGATGGAGTAAAGTAGCACAAAAATACTTCCTAATCTTAGAAGATGGGATTAATAAGTTCCCGGGATTTGCTCCAGAAATTCAAGGAGTATATTTAGAAGAAGAGAATGGTTATGTAAAAGCTTATGGATATGTATTAGATAAAAGCAAGTGAACGTATTTATAATAGCTAGTCGTAGTGTGGAAATCACCGTGGCTAGCTATTTTATATTAAGAAAATCTTAATTTTTATTAAAGAGTAATTTATTTATGTATACATATGATATAATCTTATGTGATTAAACAAGAAAATAATTTGCATAATTCATAATTGAATATATTAAAACCTAGATTTTTTTTACAAAAGTAGAAAATTTGTAGTAACAACTTTCCAATAATAATTAATTTTTCATAAAATTCAAAAAAATCTTGGCTTTTTTTAAAATAGTGTTATAATAACTTTGGTATGTTCTAATAGCAAATACTATTGTAATGTAATGGGGGATATATTTTGTTATCATTTATTAATAGCATGAACTTATTTATTTTTATTCTATTTACTGTTATATATTCTTATAGGTTTATATATATTTATATTGGTTTTGCCTCTAAGAGGAATAGAAAAGACAATGCTTTTCATACAAATTTTCACAAGTATGCTGTAATCATAGCTGCTAGAAATGAACAAGCAGTTATTGGAGAACTAATTAAGAGTATAAAAAATCAGAAATACCCTAGTGAACTTATTGATATTTTTGTTGTAGCAGATAACTGTACAGATAATACTGCACAAAAGGCTAGAGAAGCAGGTGCCATTGTTTATGAGAGATATAATCAAAATCTCGTTGGAAAGGGATATGCATTAAATTATTTGTTTGGAGAAATAGCAAAAAAGTATTCAGAAAATAATTATGAAGGATACTTTATTTTTGATGCAGATAATCTTCTAGACAAGAATTTTATTTCAGAGATGAATAAGCTATTTGATAAAGGATATAGAGTGCTAACTAGCTACAGGAATTCTAAAAATTATTATAGCAATTGGATTACTTCAGGATATGCTCTTTGGTTTTTGCATGAATCAGAATTTCTAAACAACCCAAGAATGATTCTAGGAAAAAGTTGCACAATTTCTGGAACAGGTTTTTTAGTACATAGTGATATTATTAAGAAAAATGGTGGCTGGAAACACTATTTATTAACAGAGGATATCGAATTTTCTGTAAGCCAAGTAATAAAAGGGGAAACCATCGGATATTGTGGTAGTGCCATGCTTTATGATGAGCAGCCATTTACATTTAAACAGTCTTGGGATCAGAGATTACGTTGGGCAAAAGGCTTTTACCAAGTATTTAGTGTATACGGATTAGATTTAATAAAATGCATTTTCCAAGGTAAAAAACAAAGCTTTTCCTGTTACGATATGATGATGACCATAATGCCTGCAATATTGATTTCTATTTCTAGTTTATTTATTAATAGCTTCTTTTTAATCCTTGGTTTATTAGATCCATCCATTGGGCATGAAGTGTTTGCTGAAACTTTTTCTGCAATTAGTTCTTCTTTAGTAACTTATTACTGTATACTTTTTGGTATTGGAGTAATAACTATAATAACAGAATGGCAAAAGATTCATTGTCCTCCGGTTAAAAAGATATTATATCTTTTTACATTCCCTATTTTTATGTTTACATATATACCAATAGCTATAGTGGCATTATTTAAAAAAGTAGAATGGAAGCCAATTGCACATACATGTGTCAAATCCATTCAAAATATACAAGAGAATTAACCATGGTTTGACTGGTTATGGGGCGTATGCCCCTTTTTTATGCTGTATTTTAGTAATTTATTATAATTAATTGATTTCATACATGGGAGGTAACAAAGTTACTATGAGTAAATTATATGAATTTGAAGCAGAGATTAAAAAAGTGCCTGATATTGACGGAGCATACATAGAAATCCCATTTGATGTAAAGGCGGAGTTCGGCAAAGGAAGAGTTCCTGTAACAGCTACTTTTGATGGAGAACCTTACGATGGGAGTCTTGTTAAGATGAAAACCCCTTGCCACATTTTAGGCATAAAAAAAGACATTAGGGCTAAAATAGGAAAGCAGCCTGGTGATATAATTAAGGTAACAATAAAGGAAAGAATTGTAGAGAAGTAATTCCTTTTGGAGCAGTTAATTCTGCTCTCTTGTTATTTTTTGTATTCTTAATTTACCATGATGGAATCATTGTTGGAATTGGAAAATTAGAAAATTAGAAAATTAGACCGCTATAGGGGATGGTGAAGATAATATAAAGTTAGCAGTAGAGGCATTAGGAACAGAGGGAGGCATATCAGTTGTAAAAAATGGGGAAGTTCTGTCAGTATTGAAGCTTAATATAGCTGGATTAATGTCTAACAAATCAACTAGCAAAGTTGTGGAAGAAAAGAAAAAACTGCTCTGTTCCTTGGAGAACATTTGTAAATATGCCGGGTCAGAGCTCCTAATGGGATTGTCCTTTGTATCCCTACTAGTGATCCCTGAATTAAAGTTGAATGACAATGGATTATTTAATGTTACAGAATGGAAGTATATTCGATGAAATTTTACCAAAATTTGTTGAATATGTATTTAAAATTGTTTGTAAATAATGTATAATAAATGTTGTACAAACTATTATTGGAAAAAGAGGTGAAATTTTATGAAAAGAATTTACAAGCTTATGGGTACAGCTCTTTTAGGTGTGGCAGCTTTAGTTGCTTTTGTTGGACCAACTTCTCTTGCTGGTGTAGCAGTTGAAGAAATGCCTAATTCAATGAAAAACAAAAGATAATGAAAAAAATTACCGCTTAATCTATAATAAAGCGGTAATTTTTTTACCTAATTTATAAAAATATTATATGAGTGCAACTGAATAAATCATTATTTGCATAACTTTTTGTGATTCCTGAATTAAAGTTGAATGACAATGGATTATTTAATCTTACAGAATGGAAGAATATTCGATAAACTTTTAGCTAATTTTATTAAATATCCATTTAAAATTTCTTCATAATAATGTATAATAAGTGTTATACAAACTATTATTGGTAAAAGAGGTGATATTTTATGAAAAGAATTTACAAAGTTATGGGTACAGCTCTTTTAAGTATGGCAGCTTTAATTGGTATTGTAGGACCAGCTTCTATTGGCGGTGTAGCAGTTGAAGAAATGCCTAAGTCAATGAAAAACAAAAGATAATGAAGAAGAATTACCGCTTAATTATAAATTAAGCGGTAATTCTTAAGTACTAATTTTTACATACATAGTAAAGAAGGAGTAGATTGCAGTGCTACTGAAGTTTTGTGATATATTTAATACTTTTTGCCAAGCAATTTTTTTTGTATGGTGCTGTAATAGTATAGCAAATAAAGAGAATAAAATTTCAAAATTCAAGTCTAGTATTTTAATGGCATTAATTTTTATTGAAATCGCTATTCTTACTTATAGTGATATTTACATTAGTAATAGCCCATTAGCAAATTTTTATATGTTTATACTGGTCTTATTATCAAGTTTATTATTTTATAGAAAATCTATTTTAGATGCTTTAATTGGAATTGGTTTAGGATATTCCTTAGTTGTATTTTTAGCATATTTTTTAGTTACATTTTATCAGAATGTTTTAATTCTGTTAAATTTAAATATTTCTACCGAAGTACAAATGCTTTTATTTATATATATTCCAATATGGGTTTCATACTATTTTGTATATAAATATAGAAAATATATTTTTGATGTGGCTAGATATTTAAAAAATCTTAAACATAATATATTTTTTGTTTTAATACTAGATTATGCTTTAATTTTTCTAGATACTCTTCGCATGGAATGGACAACTCATGATATGGGAATAGTTTTTAAGTCTGTTTTGTATTCTATTGCCTTTATAACTTTTGTCATGGCAATAATATATTTTGCAAAGATAAACGATAAGTCAAAGGAAGTAGAAATGTTAAATGCCGCTTTGAATGAGAAGATTACAGAGCTTAGAAAGATTAAACATGATTATGGCAGTGAAATAAGTGGTCTTTATGGACTATATCAGCTTGGTAAAATGGACAGGGTTGGAGAAATGCTAAAATCCATTGTACAAAGGAACCAAGCTTTAAATACTGCTGTAAGTGTTAGTATATGTGAGAATCCTATTGTGTCTTCCATTTTACATTCAGCTACTTCAAAAGGTATTAATGTAATAGTGTCTGATAGCGGAAATTATGAGGAAATATCAATTACAGATAATGAACTTTTAAAGCTGATATCCAATATTATTAAAAATTCTATAGATGTACTTTCTGAGGTTAAGAATCCAATAATTAAATATAAAAGCTATAATAGCTATAACGGAATAATTATTACTATTATGAATAATGGTCCTGAAATTCCAGAGGATATTAGAAATAAAATTTTTGAATCAGGCTTTAGCACAAAGAAAAATGAAAGTAGTGATAGAGGGTATGGTCTCAGTATTGTAAAAGATATTATTACAAAATGTAATGGAGATATTTCTGTGGAAAGTGATGATAGTTGGACTCAGTTTAAGCTTGAAATTCCATATATGAGTTTTTAAGACTAAAATCTCATATTTATGCTTGAGGAGGAGTGCATTTGAGAGAAATAATTAAGAAAATATCAAGAGTAATTTCCAAAACGAATGAATACAATAAAGATGAAGAAGAGCAAGTGGAATATGCTTTGAGAATAGTAATATTTGAATTTTTAAAAATAGTTAGCGCGATTATTATATTTAGCCTTATAGGCTATCCTACTCAGGCTATTGTTTCAATTGGAACAATGACTTTAGTAAAGCCATATATTGGTGGTTATCATGAAGATACTCAGGTGAAGTGTTTTACTGCTACTTTGATTATTGTGGGATGCATCATTTTTTTGAGCATTAATTTAAGGATAGACTTTATAGCTATGTTAATATTAAATGCAGTTTCATTGTACTGCATATGGCAGCAGGCTCCAGTTATAAATCCCAAAATGGAAATAACAAGACCTGAACTAATTAAAAGAAATAGAATGATAGGTATAGCATTTACTTTAGCATTGATTTCGGTTTCTATTATTTTTAGAAAATATATTGTAATTTCTAATGTAATAATATGGACAATTGTATTTCAAGCATTATTAATGTTCAATAAAAGAGAAAGAACTTATACTGAGGTTCTTTGATTATAAAGTCATTTTAAATGAATATATGAGGGCATATGCCCCCTTTTTATGTCGTTTGTTATAATTTTATTTAAATTTATCATAGTAATTTTCTAATATTTCATGGGTTTTTTCTAAATAAATTTCTACCATATTATTTCTAAGTTTTTTATTAATAGTATATAAATAGTCATTAATTTTATCTAAGGTTTTCCCTTCTATTCCCTTTAAATAATCGTGAATTACTAATCGTTCACTGTTAAGTTTAAAATCCTCAATTAATATTTCTTCTCCCTTTGAATTTATATATAGATAAAGAGAATTTTTAACTGATGATTTTTCTTTGAAAATTAAATCTTTGGCATATAGGTTTTTAACAACTAAATTTGCTGTTGAAGGAGCCCAAAAGGCGAGAGAACTTAATGTCCTAGAGTTAATTCCAGGAAAAGCCTCAATTATCCAAAGGGCCCTTAATTGTGGATAGGTTAAATTTAAGTCTTTTAATAAAAGACTGTGATCACGCTCCATATGGAGAATAAATATTCTTAAGGTATTATAAAAAAATACAAGTTTTTTTATCTTCTTAGCTTCTAGTATGGAAAACTTTGTATAGTCAACTTTTAAACTAAGAGAATTAATTCTGTCTACATATTCGAAAATATGCTCTTCGCCGCATTTTATAATAATACCCTTATAAAAGTTCACGATAAAATCCAGTTCATCTTCATTAAATAAATTTAGTAAATCAAAAAGATGAAAGTTATTTGATTTACCTTGTTTATTGATGTCTATAAATTTTTCACCTTCTGCTGTAACATTCAATTTGTATAGCTTTCTATTTACGGTATCTTCCTTTATAACTAGTTGTTTTTTCGCTAAAATTTTTAAAATATTAGTTACAGTAGGACATGTCCAGTAACCCATAGTTGCAATTTCACCTACAGATATTCCAGGAAATGCTTTTAATATCCATAAAATTCTTAGTTGGGGCAGTGTAATTCCACTTTCTTCTACAACGGAACTATAATTATATTCTATATTCAAAAAGCAATATCGAGATAGATTATAAAAGGCATGGGTATCTAGCAATTTGGTATTCTTCAATTTAAATTTCCTCCCAGAAATAAGTGTATATATCGTCAAATATATTGAATTTTAGACAATAAAGTGATAAGATAAATTTTGTATTGCATTTTTAGTTTTAATATTCGAATGCTAATTATATTACTGAAAATTTGCATAATTAAATTTTAATATAAAAATAAAAAAAGTACATAGTTTTTTAATATTCGAGTACTAATAATTTGAAAGGAGAGAAAAAATTTTGTCACCAATGTTTTTTTATAATGGTATCATGAGGGACCCAATTTCTATTTTTTTTGCAATTGTTATTTTTATAGTTTTTGTACCTATCTTTATATATTCAAAAGGGTATACCTCAGAATATATAGGAAAATACTCAATTAAATATAATTTTATATTAACAGTTTTATTTGTTATTTCAATGCTCTGTGTAGTATTTGCAGGGGATAGTATTACATTTTTAGTATTTTGGGAAGTTATGAGTGCTATTTCATTTTTCATTGTTATCTATGAGCACAATAATAAGGAAAACATTAAATCAGGAATAATGTATTTTATTATGACTCATATTAGTGGATTATTCTTAATGGTAATGTTTGCATTTATTTACAAATATACAGGTAGTACAAGCTTTCAGGAGATTTATAAGCTATCTCACAGCTTTAATGAAAGTCAAAAATACATAATTTTCATTTTAGCTCTTTGCGGTTTCGGGGCAAAGGCTGGAATTGTACCTCTTCATGGATGGCTACCTAAGGCTCATCCTAGTGCCCCATCTAATGGCTCTGCTCTTATGTCTGGATTGATGCTAAAGGTTGCCCTTTATGGATTGATAAGAGTTACCTTTACACTTATTGGTATGGTACCCTTAAAATTAACTCTTTTAATAGTAATTTTAGGAGCAATAACTGCAATTTATTCAGTTCTTAATGCAATAATGCAAAAGGATATTAAAAGATTTTTAGCATATTCTAGTGCTGAAAATATTGGAATAATACTTTCAGCCTTAGGACTTTCCTTGGTTTTTTATAATTTTAATTTAGTCTCATTTGCTAGCTTAACTTTAACAGCAGCTTTATTCCATATTTTAAATCATGCAATATTTAAAAGCTTGCTTTTTGCTAGTGCCGGTAGTGTTCTATTTGCTACAGGAACAAAAAATATGAATGAGCTAGGAGGACTTTATAAAAAAATGAGATTTGCAGCCATATGTGCTTTTATTGGTACTGCTGCTATTTCAGCAATTCCACCTCTAAATGGGTTTGCCAGCGAAATCTTAATTTTTAAGTGTTTTATAATTGGAACTACTTCTATTGAAGGCACATGGACTGCCTTAATTATTATAGCTTGCGGACTTCTAATAACATTAACTAGCGGAGTTACTTTGTATGCATCTATTAAAAGCTTTGGAATAACCTATCTTGGTACTGAAAGAAGTGAAAAAGCACTAAAGGCTTATAAAATTCCACTATCAATGAATATAGGGCTTGGACTATTAGCCTCTATGTGTATTTTATTAGGAGTATTTTCTCCATATGTAATAAATTTAATATCAAAGGTGTCAAAATCAATTTTAAATACAAATGTACCTTTGATAAATAGTGAAGTAAATAATGAAATTATGATTGTAGCCAGCATTTTATTATTTACTATAGTAATTATAACTTTAAT
>Ga0209639_1001749_pt1 | contig 19736 bp, 19 predicted proteins | sample EPASupsiteHSE605_FD_187268 | JGI IMG/M metagenome (GOLD analysis project Ga0209639, IMG submission 187268) | Bioremediated contaminated groundwater from EPA Superfund site, New Mexico - Sample HSE6-05 (SPAdes) (version 2) | ecosystem: Environmental > Aquatic > Deep subsurface > Groundwater >...
GGATCAAGTGATATCCTTAAGGTCAATGTGTACCGAGTTTCTGAAAAATTTGAGATCTGAACTTAAAGTTATCACTACACATTATCCAATTGTAGAAATGATTTGAATTTTAAGACACCCTCTTAGATACAAAATGGCAGGACACCAACAATATTAATTTGTTATGTAATTCGGTCTTAGGTTTTAATAATTTTTCATAAGTTTCATTCATTGCTGTTTAGGCAAAGTAGCTTACAAAATCCAGTATACAAAAAATATCATACAAGAATTCGATTTTTTTATCTAATCGGCCTTATAAAAATAGAGTATAAAAATAGAGTAATTCTTTAGTTAGGGCAACTTTTGAAAAATACGGTTATTTATTATCCTTACACTAGCGTACAAAAAATTCGAAATAACTATGTACCATAACTTTAGTGCGGGAGAAGGGATTCGAACCCCTGAACGTCTGCACGAACAGATCTTGAGTCTGCCACCGTTGACCGCTTGGTTACTCCCGCATTTATGGAAGCCAATATGGTAAAGATATAACTAACATATAAAGCTAATCCTGTAAGCAGCTAATCCTTCTCTTTTTTGAATCCGGGAGGTGGTTATCAATACTTTTATCCTAATTTTTTGTTCAATTTTCCGGTTTAAGATTTTCCGGTTTCAGGCTTCAGGTCTTGCGGTATAGGTTTTACGGTATAAGGTTTTACGGTATAAGATTTATATGGGGTCTTCAGGCATATCTTTTTCTGAGATGTTTACATGGATCCAGTCAAGGTAATCCTCTTCCCCTTCAATTCCCCAGAACTCAATTGCAGGCAGTTCGTATGTGTGTAACGATTTTACGAGCCTTATGATCTCCTCAAGGCGCGAAGAATCCGTTTTTACAAACATGGCGATCTCATTATCTTCCTCGATCTTTTCGTTCCACCTGTAGATTGAAGATACCGGAAACATGTTTACGCAGGCTGCAAGTCTCTTTGAAACGAGCTCTCTTGCAATTTTTGATGCATTCTCCATACTTTCGGCGGTAATATACACAATTCCAAGCATATGACAGGCACCTCGGGAAAAGTTGACATACCAAATAATATTTAAGCAAAGGACGTTTTTCCTTGTAGGATTATCTATTGCGTTACTGTTGTATTATCTAAGCTGTTGCATTATCTAATCTATTGCATCATCTATTGCGTCATCTATTGGCTTATCTGTTGTTTCTGATCATAAAGTTGATCTTTACAACTGATCTTGTCATTGATCTTCATAGCAGCACTGAACTTATAACTTCCATATACATTTTTATATAATTATCATGTATTATTATCATGCATTATGTTCCATTATGTGCCTTTTTCAAAAAAGGAGCTCATTGAAAAAGGTTGGCAATATATATCGAATTTAAAATAGTAAAACATAGTACAGTATTTTTATATACATGAAGTATGAACCAACAGAATGAATTGATGTAGAATCTTAAATTGAATAACTGAATAATTGCATAGTTTCATGATTGAATAATGATACCTCATTTAACCTTACAGCGGAGTCATTTATGGCCTGAAAGACCTTGGGTCGCAAATTATAAGTTTCTTATCCAAAAGCCTGCATGCGCTAATTTCTTTATTGAAGCGACATTTTATTAAACAGTTACAATAAATCAACAGTCATAAAGATTAACAGTTACACCAAGTTATAATTTATTTTAAAGTTATAATTTGTTCAGCTTAATAATTTCGGAGAATTTCCTTGAGTGGCACAAGCATTGCACTGGGTATTTTTTTACTATACTGGTTCGTCGTTTCCGTTCTTGACAGGAAAGGTATTCTGGAGAAGTATAACATAAGCACTTTCGGGCCGCTTCCCATCCTTATGATCAGGACAACGAAGGGCCTGAAACTGCTGGATGTACTGGCCCGTCCGAAGTTTTACTGGAGAAACTTTGCAAACATTGGAATCCTGATGATGTTTGCAGGCATGATTGCCATGTTTCTGGTAATCGCTCTTTCGGACCTTGCGCTCTATACTTCTTTCCTGAATGGGGATGTGCCAGCGCCTGGAAAATATAATGCCCCAAGAAACATCTTTTTAATTCCGGGAGTAAACGAATTTATTCCCTTTACCTGGGGAGTTATTGCTCTCATAGTCACCCTTGTTGTGCATGAATTTTCCCATGCAATTCTCTGCAGGGTTGAAGGCATCAGGGTCAAATCAATGGGAATACTGCTTGCCCTGGTTCCTGTGGGAGGTTTTGCGGAACCTGATGATGAACAGCTTTTCGGAAAAAAGGAAGAGGTAAAAAGAGAACTGCCTCTAACAGCCACTATCGAGGAAATCGAAGAGTGGGAGGAGAGGGAGGAAAAAAAGAAAGAGAATGGGGTCTCCAAACCCGAAGAACCCAAATCCGAACCTGCAATAACTGCCACAAGGACTCAGAGAGCCCGAATTCTTGCCGCAGGCGTTATGGCCAATTTTACCGTTGCTTTTGTCGCTTTCCTGCTCTTCTTCGGGCCTGTGCTCGGGGCAATCGCTCCTTTGAGTGATGCCTTGATCTTAAACGTAAATGAAAGTTCCCCGGCTGACCTTGCAGGGCTCCAGAAAGATATGATAATTACGCGGATTGATGACATGAATGTCAGCACAGCCATAGATCTTCTAACCTATCTTGAAACTGTCGAACCCGGAGACTCTGTGCGTATTTATGTCACAAAAGACGGGGTTGCTTCTGTATATGATGTAAAGACCGTTTCAGCTCAAAATGGCTACATCAATGGAGTGCTCGTAGGAGGGGTTGTTCAAGGAAGTCCGGCAGAAGCTGCAGGGATTAAAACCGGAATGACTATGATCCGGATCAATGATACGAAAATGCAAAGCGTTGCAAGTTTCGTAAACTTCATGGAGACAACTCAGGCAAACCAGACCATAAAGGTTGAACTGCTGCCTCCTGCAAATTATACAGGCAATCTTACCGAAAACGGCACTATTGTTCTTGATATGAAACTGGCTTCCAATCCCTCCGAAAACGAACACGGTTTCCTTGGAGTTATCTATGGGAATAACGAAGTTGCGGAGAGTCCTATGCTCGGAATCTCTATCTGGATGCCGCAGGCAAAGTTATACCTTGAAGCCCTCAAGCAAATTCCGTCCTGGCTTACAATGCCTGCAGGCTGGATTATCCTTTTCGGACTTCCTATCTACGGATTTGCAGGTGAAGGATTCCGCGGCTTTTCAGGCACGATCATGCAGTTTTATCACCCTGTGGGCTGGGCAGAACCTCTGGGAATCGGGATTTTCTGGATTGCAAATACCCTGCTCTGGGTTGGCTGGCTGAACTTCTATGTAGGCCTGTTCAACTGTCTGCCTGCAGTACCTCTGGACGGAGGACACGTATTTAAGGACTATACATATTCCTTTGTGTACAGGCTTACGAGGAGCGAAACGACGTCGGAAAAAGTCTCAAACTCTATCACAGCGAGCTTTTCGATGTTGATCCTGTTCTCGTTTATGTTTATGATATTCGGGCCTTTCATAGGACAATGGATCTGACAGGTATCAAATTGCCTTATTAATCCGGGCCTTCGGGAAAACCGGAGGGTTTCGGGTTAACCTTCTTTTTCTTCTTTTTCCTTCCGCCAATAAGATCTTTTTCTGTCTTTTCGGGTCAAGTATGATATACGGATCTATCAGTAACAGCATAGATCTATCAGTAACAGGATAGATCTATCAGTAACAGCTATAAGATATTTCAGCTTAATCTGTAGCATGAAAGTTCAGGCAGGACTTTAAAGATGTTTGCTTCATGGAGAAAAAAAATAAATCCCAGAACAAGGTTTCGGAGAATACTCCACAAAAAGAACAATATTGCATATAAAATTGCAGCTGTGCTACTGTTTATTATATATATTCTGATTTTCGAGTATCTTATGGTTCTTGAGAATCAGCCCGAAAATGCAAACTGGATCACTGCCCTCTATTGGGCCACAACTACCATTGCAACGGTAGGTTATGGCGATGTGGTCTTCAAGTCCCTTGCAGGAAGGCTTTTTTCAATAATTGTACAGGTTTTAGGCCTAATTGTGATCTCGGGCTTTCTTGTAACCTATGTTATCACTCCCTGGATGGACAGGGTTATCAAGTTCAGGTTGCCGAGAAAAGTTTCTTCCGGTATGAAAGAGCATATTATTATCTGCGGATACAATCAGCTGGTTGAGACTCTGATAGATGAACTGACAGAGCAGGAATCACTTTTCGTTATAATAGAAGACGAAGAAGATTTGATCAGGGAACTTTCTTATAAGGGCATTCCCTGCATTTTCGGAGTATCGAGTGATAAACAGACACTTCTGAATGCCGGTATCGAGAAGGCCAGGCTCCTTATTGCCAACAAGTCCGATGAAAGAAATGCAAACATCGTACTGACCGCAAGGGAGTTTCAGCATCTCAACATTATTGCCATCGTTGAAGATAGGTCAAACTCAAAATACCTCAAATATGCAGGAGCTGATACGGTTGTCTCTCCCAAATCAATGTTCGGGCAGTTTATCGGAAAAAAGGCTATGGACAGACTTGTAAGCCGGGTCACTGGAGCAACTGAGATTTTTGAAGGGGTTCATATAGTTGAGTTTCCTATTTACCTGAAAAGCCCCCTTATAGGTAAGACACTTAAAGAAGTTTCCAGCCAGCAGCAATTGAAAGGTGCAAAAATTGTGGGAATCTGGAAAAGTGGGACCCTCTCCTTTGATCCTAAGGAAGAAGACGTGATCCGGGAAAACTCGGTTCTGCTGGCTGTAGGGACTCCGGAGGGGCTTTCAAAACTGAAGAAATTGACGCACTGATCCGATAGTTTGATATACATTATAAATTTTATCTGTATAAATAAAAAACTCCTGAGTTTTACGCAATAAATCCTATAGCTAAGCTTCACGAGCACGAATTCTGAGAATTCCGGGGTTAAAAAATGGAGTCAAAAGGGCATCTGGTCATACTAGGATATGGAGATGTTGGAAAAAGTATCGTAAACACCCTCTCTGGAGGACCATTTCGTTTTGTAGTCGTAGACTTGAACGAAAACGTTTTTGAAAATGTTGACTTCAATTATTTAGTTGGCAATGGAGCGGATGAAGAGGTACTGATTGCAGCTGGAGTGAAAACTGCTTCTTTTGTGTTTGTAGCCCTTAATGACGATACCAATGTTATTTTTGCAACCCTGATCTGCAGGAGTCTGAATCCGGAAATTACCATTGTGGCAAGGGCAAATTCCGTAAAATCCATAGACAAGATCTACAAGGCAGGAGCGGACTATGTCAGTTCTCTTTCCATAGTAGCCGGCCAGATGCTTGCCAAAATGACTACTAATTGCGCGGGGAAAAGCTGTAGGATCGATAAGGACATAATGCTTTACGAAGGCATAGAAATCGAAAAGCACCGTGTTGAAAAGGGTTCTCTCCTTGATAATAAATCAATAGAAGACCTTGATCTCGAAAGAAAGATCGGATGCACTATAATAGGCATTGAAAGGGGAAGTATTGTTATAACTGATATTCTCAGGCAGACTGCAATAAAGGCAGGAGATATGATTGCAGTTGTGGGGAGTAGTAAGCAAATTTCAGAATTTAAGGAAAGATACCTTGATTGAAAGCCTCTTTCTAAAAGCCTGCTTTCTAAGAGCCTGCTTTCTAAGAGCCTGCTTTCTAAGAGCCTGCTTTCTATAAAACTGATAAACTGATTTATTTTTTCAGGGAAGAATCTATTGCTTAAAACAAATTATAATAACTAAGGATTTATAATAACTAAGAATTTATAATAACTAAGAATTTATAATAACTAAGAATTTATAATAACTAAGAATTTATAATAACTAAGAATTCGTGCTGAAGATGTGATAATATGGAGAGCTTGTCAACAGGGATCGAAGGGCTGGATGTACTGATGGACGGAGGGTATCCTAAAGGAAAAGGTATTCTGGTCACAGGTCCTACAGGTGCCGGAAAAACTATTCTGGGGCTTCATTTCCTGCACAGGAGCTGCCAGGAAGGCAAAAAATGCATATTGATTCTTACAAGGGAACTCACGGAAGATATCCTTTCCCAGTCCAGAAGCCTCAACCTTGACCTCGGATCTTTTTTGGAGAGCGGGCAGCTTAACATCAGGAACATCTTCGAAGATAAGATGAACAAAATCAAATTCGTTTCCAAATTCGGAAAAGGACTCTGTTCCGTAGATACCGACATAATAGAATATCTCAGCGTAATGTCTTCTGAAGTTGACGTTGTAGTCATTGACAATATCGGGGTAATGGCTATAAACTATGATGTAAGGGAGTTTGCCGATGAATTCAGTTCGATAAGCATAATTCTTCTAAAAAACGAATGTACAAGCCTCTTTATTATGGATGAAGACTCTTATAACCTGACCCACCGGCTTGCAGGCTATATGGCTTTCGGGCTGATCAGGCTCATGTCCCAGGAGAACTTCAGCTCCGGGAAGACAAAACAGTATCTCTATATCGAAAAAATGAGAAATAAGGCTGTTCCGATCAAGTACTCTCTGTTTGATATTACCTCTGAAGGGATGAGAATTATTAGCGGTATGAAGTGAACTGACTCTGTCTTTTTGCAGAGCCAGTTCCTTAAACTGAAGATTTGTAGAATTGATTGCTTCCAGTTCAAAATTAGCCTCGGTTCTAAAAGCAAGGGTGTTCAAGTCTATAAAAAACGAAAAATAGGATTCGGAGAAGTAAAACTCACAAAAAACAGAACTCGCACAGATAGGCGAAAACGAAATCTCATTTGATTTATAAGAAGTTCACAGATATCATTCTACTTTTATAAGGAATTCACAGCAGTCATTCTTATTCCCTATGGTTTTCCGGGCCTCGAGGCTGAAGTCAGAATCTACTTTCAAGGTTACGTTTGAAAAGATTTTTCTGGTCAGAGTGCATAAAATCGGATTTTTACGGGCTTCCTCTTCTCCCCAGGGACACTTTGTTCCCCTTATTATCCAGGATTTGTCGTTTTCACCACTTATTGAGGAAAAGTTCCCACCTAACTGATTCATGATTTCAGTACAGACTTCTCCAGCGTAAGCGAAATCCATCTCTCTATTCTCAAAATGGTACATGTCCAGAAGTGTTTTTTCGACCATAGCTGTCATCTGGTTTATAATGACTTTCTTTTCCTCCTGGGAAATAACTTGGAGCAAAGTCGGAATAATTGCTGTAAGGATATTCTGTATTCTGTTTTTAATCTCAAGATTGTCACGTTCAGTTACCAGCCGGTCATGCATGCATTTTACCCGGAGCAGGGATTTTACTCTGGTCTTGAGTTCCAGTTTTCTTATAGGTTTCATAAGGAAATCATCAGCTCCGGCTTCGATTCCTTTTATCCGGTCTTCAAGCTCCGAAAGAGCAGTAAGCATCAATACTTGAATGAACTGGGTTTCAGGATCACCCTTGATAGTTTTACAGACATCGTAACCACTCATCTCGGGTATCATAACATCCAGAAGGATCAGGTCGGGTTTCTCTTCTTTTACTTTCAGGAGGGCTTCTTTTCCGCTGCTGGCAGTAATAACAGCATAGGGCTCCATTGAAAGGTAATCCTCCAGAAGTTCTATATTTTCCGGTATGTCATCGACAATGAGAATCTTTTGTTTGTTTTTTTTATTCAGCAAGACTTTCGCCCCTCTACTCATGAATTTTGATTCCTTCGGATGTGATCTCAAAGACAGACATCTCGGGAGAAATAGGAGTGCTGCGCATCTTGGGTATGCTCAGGTAACGCTCCATTTTTCCAAGGTAAGAATTTTCTTTTACCAGCAGTCGGATAGACCCGTAGACTGAATATTCAGCAAGCTGATGAGTCATATTGTGTGCGGATTCGTCCATGATCAAAAGAGCAGTACAGCCTTTTTTTCTTACCAGGTAACTAAGTCCGTCAAACTGGTCGCGAAGTTTTTTTGTAGATACCCTGAGAGCAAAAGTCCCTATGTTATCTATGACAAGACATTCGGTTCCGTCATGTATTAAATTAACAAGATTGGGGATTTCGATATCCGGATTTTCAGGCTTAAAACCGTATCTTGTCTGCTCTATTATTTCGGAGCGGTGCTCAAACATATTTTCTATAATTAGCTGTTTGCTCTCATAGTACGGTGTAAGGTCTTTCCCTAACATTTTTGCCTGGTAAAGGATATCTTCGGGAGTTTCTTCAGTTGCAATTATCAGGCATTTTTTTCCTTCAAGACAGTTTTTGTGAATGAAATGAATTCCGAAGATTGTTTTTCCGCTTCCTGCTACTCCTGTTATAAGGGTTACTTTATTTACAGGATAACCCCCAATCAACTTCCTGTCCAGTTCTTCGATGCCTGTTGAAACCCTTTCCATTTTTATAGACCCTCATTTTAATATTTTATTCTTTTTATTATATTTTTCCGCTATCTTCTGCAATAAGAATTATATGGAATTGAGTCTGAAATAGTTGTAATAATTTCCTATGAACATGAGCATGAATCGGAATATGAATATTTAGCAACAGTTTAGCACATGTAAGCACATGTAACAAGTATATATCTTTTATTGATTTATTAATATGTGTAAACTGTATAATTTTAATATTCTAGTAATCCTGGCTAATATTCTAGTGTCGCGTCAATCACAAAGTGTCGGATAAAAATGTGAGAATTTTACCCGATCTATTGCCAATTTATCTCGACAGTTTTTAGTTGACAGGACACTAGTAATCCTGGCCAGATAACCAGCCGCGATGTCTTTCGCTCTCTATATTATTACTAATATATTGTCCAACTTAATATATTTTTTTATTCACTTATCTGCTTTCTTTACTTAAATCAAATTTCATACTTGAGCTTCAAAGTTCTACTTTTCTCACCTCAAATGCAAGCTCTTTTTCTTAAGACCTTCATCCTATTAGATTTCTTCATTTTGTTCTCTTCATGTTTTCTTTCCTTTTTCCTTCCTTTTTCCTTCCTTTTTCCTTAATTTTGAGAGAAACCTTTAATATGGATAGCTCCTATCACTACTGCTACACCGTGGGCTCGTGGGGTAGCCAGGATATCCTAATGGGCTTCGAAGTAAGATTATTACGAAGATACCCATTGACTCGTGTTCGAATCGCGGCGGGCCCGCTAATTTCCTTTTTACCTGATACCTTCAACTTTACTGTAAGTGTTCTTCTATGCAGTCTTTTCTTCAGCTGAAACTTATTTCTGAAACATTTTTTATATGTGTTTTACAATTATCCTGTCATTGAGTACAAGAGCCTTTAATTATGTGCCAAAGAATATTTATTCTCTACATTTTCTTCCTGTAGAAAAGAAGCCGCAGGAATTACAAAAAAGAGGCTCTTGGATGGAAAAGAAAAGCGAACTTTTACTCAATATAAAACTGATTGATGTAAAAAGCTCTCAGGGCCTGGAGGATACCTTTTACGTCCGCAGAGAAGTCTTCATAAAAGAACAAAACGTACCCGAAAAAGAGGAATTTGACGAAGCAGACTTAAGAGCCCATCATGTTGTTCTGTATGCAAATGCCAGGCCAGTGGCAACAGGCAGGCTTTTTAAAGATGAAAAAACCTGGCTTATTGGAAGGATTTCTGTTCTAAAAGAATGTAGGGGAAAACATGCCGGTAAACTCGTTATAGAGAAACTTCTGGAAAAAGCGGTCAAACTGGGGGCAGGAGAGGTTCATATTCACGCCCAAACCCATGCGGTGAGCTTTTATGAAAAGTTTGGATTTGTTGCCCATGGGGAAACTTTCCTTGAAACTAACATAGAGCATATATCCATGACAAAAAAGTTTTGATTCTCTGGCAGCTCGAAGCTTATCTAATAAGTCTGAAATAAGTCTGAAATCTTATTTTACTGATAATTATCTATGAGACTTAAATTATTTATGAGACTTATTTATTACCTGAGAAATGCTCTGTACAGTTGAATGGTATGGAGTTTTTTACCTTACTATTTTTGTTTTTTCTGTTTTCATTTCAAGCAATACTTGCGTTTTTTCACTCTCATAATAAAAAATAAGATTTGCAGAGATGTGAAAAGGAAATATAACAAGGTCAAATTAATATATCGAAAAGATATAATTCTTTATGGGAAAGGGGGAACAGAGCAATGAAGAATTCATGGTAAAAACGCCATCATTAATATAATAATTCCTTTGCCAAGGTATTACTTGAAAGTCGATACCATTCCGTTTTCTCTTTAGAATTCCTACTCATTGTGTTTTTTGTGGCACTGGATTGAATGTGAATCCTCGTTGTACCCGTTCAATTCTCAAGAGTCATTTCCAGCGTAAAAAGTACTTCGGTTCAATTTCCAGCGTAAAAAAAGTACTTCGGTTCAAAAGCGAAAGGTTACGATGCAACCATGAGAGGAGCTATTAAAGATCATATGGGAAACGAAAATAAACCGGCGGACAAAAATAAACCCTCGAATCTCGGAGCAGTCGCCTCGGTGCGAGGCAGTATCGTGGATATACTGTTCGAGGAACATTTGCCGCCAATCTACTCGTTGCTACGTGCTGGAAAAGATGGACGAATTGCCATTGAAGTCTTGACCCAATTGGACGCATATCGCGTTCGAGGGATTGCGCTGACCCCAACAGAAGGTCTCTCTCGGGGCATGGTGGTGGAAGATACTGGTGGGCCATTGAAGGCACCTGTAGGCAGGGGAATTCTTTCTCGGATGTTCGATGTGTTTGGAAATGCCATCGACCGCCAGGCTGCGCCTTCAGATGTCCAATGGCGTACGATCCATCAAGCTCCCCCACCTCTGACACGGAGATCCACCAAATCCGAGATATTCGAAACGGGCATCAAAGTTATCGATGTGCTCGCACCGCTTGAACGCGGTGGCAAAGCGGGTTTATTCGGAGGGGCAGGCGTGGGCAAGACGGTATTGCTAACCGAGATGATTCACAATATGGTCAAGCAGCATCAGGGAGTTAGCATATTTTGCGGCATAGGCGAGCGTTGTCGCGAAGGGGAAGAGCTTTACCGTGACATGAAGGCTGCGGGTGTGCTCCCGAATATGGTCATGGTGTTCGGCCAGATGAACGAGCCCCCAGGCGCCCGTTTTCGAGTAGGTCATACTGCGCTTACGATGGCAGAGTATTTTCGGGATGATGAGCATCGCGATGTGCTGCTTCTTATCGATAACATTTTCAGGTTCATCCAGGCAGGCTCGGAAGTGTCCGGTTTGATGGGGCAAATGCCTTCGCGCCTGGGTTATCAACCGACAATGGGCACCGAGTTGTCCGGGCTCGAAGAACGCATCGCCAACACTGATACCGGAGCCATAATGTCAATTCAAGCGGTATATGTGCCAGCAGACGATTTCACGGATCCTGCAGCGGTACACACATTCTCGCATCTTTCGGCGTCCATTGTTCTCTCGCGCAAAAAGGCAAGTGAGGGGCTTTATCCAGCCATTGACCCGTTGCAGTCGAGTTCCAAAATGGCCACGTACAGCGTCATAGGAGAACGGCATTATCTTCTGGCTCAGGAAATTCGGCAGACGCTTGCGCAGTACGCAGAACTCAAGGACATTATCTCTATGCTCGGCCTGGAACAGCTGTCGCAGGAGGATCGAAACGTGGTAGCCCGCGCCCGTCGGCTGGAGCGATTCCTTACGCAGCCTTTTTTCACAACCGAGCAATTCACAGGCCACAAAGGCAAATTCGTCAGCCTCACGGACGCGCTCGAAGGCTGCGAACGCATTTTGCGTGATGAATTCAAAGACTACCCGGAAAGCGATCTCTATATGATTGGGACTATTGACGAAGCCCTGGCCAAAAAGTCAACTGGAGGCTGACCATGAATTCAACACTCATGAATCTTAAGATTCTCCTGCCGTTTCAGATCTTTGCCGATAAGAAAGGCGTATCACGCATAGTCGCAGAGACCCGCGAGGGTTCATTTGGACTCCTGCCGCACCGACTTGATTGTGTCGCGGCTTTGGAACCCGGGATTCTCATCTACGAAACCGAAGCAGAGGGCGATGTTTATGTGGCTATCGATGAAGGCGTGCTGATCAAGACCGGTACGGACGTACTGGTTTCTGTACGTAATGCTATTGTCGGAACAGATCTCAACCAATTGCGGAAGGCGGTAGAGAGAGAGTTTCTGACTCTGGACGAGAAAGAGAAAAACATACGCTCGGTGATGGCGAAATTGGAAAGCGGGCTCGTGCGCCGCTTAGTGGAGTTCCATAATGACTGACGAGCCAACAGAGAAAGATCCGAAGAATAAGTCAACCTTAGCCAGTCAGGTTGGGGATAAGGCTGAGCGCAAACTAAAGGCGCAACGTAATGCCTCGCGAACAGTCTGGCTTGGTTTAGGCATGATGGGGCTTATTGGCTGGTCGGTTGTGATTCCAACACTCCTCGGCGCAGCACTCGGTCTCTGGCTGGATAGGCACTATCCTGTGAGCTATTCCTGGACGCTCACGCTGCTTATCATCGGCCTGTTCGTCGGCTGTTTAAATGCGTGGCATTGGATAGCTAAAGAACACCGGGAAATGCGAGAGGAACAGGAGGAAAACAATGAATGAAATTTTTAGTCTGGTACCGGCTCTGGTAGCAGGCCTTTTGCTCGGAACGATTTTCTTCGGCGGTCTTTGGTGGACGGTTCGGAAGGGGCTTTCGTCCAAGCAACCTGCGCTCTGGTTCTTCGGCAGCTCGCTACTGCGGACAGGCACTGCACTGGTTGGATTCTATTTCGCCTCGGGCGGCCATTGGGAAAGGCTGCTGATATGCCTCGTTGGATTTGTCATTGCGCGCCGTATAGTGATGCGGCTCACCCGACCGCCTGCAGAGGGACAAAATCAATTGACAACGGAGGCCAGTCATGCGACTTAGTCCTGATGAGTTAATTTTTTGGCAGTACGGCTTTATCAAACTCAATGCCACGATTGCGTTTACCTGGGGACTGATCCTTTTGATGGCTGTCAGTTCAAAAATCATTACGAGCAAACTTTCCACAGATCTGAAACGTTCCCGCTGGCAGAATCTTCTGGAAATCGTCGTCACGACCATTTTGAAACAAATTGAAGATGTGGGCCTGAGTCAGCCGCGGAAGTATCTCGACTTTTTGGGCACGCTTTTTCTATTCATTGCTATGTCTAACCTCTGTATTATCATTCCAGGCTATGAACCGCCAACCGGATCGCTCTCAACAACTGCTGCACTCGCGCTATGTGTGTTTGTAGCTGTGCCAATCTTCGGCATCGAGGAGCAGGGTTTGAAAGGCTATCTCAAGTCATACACAAAGCCGACGGTCATCATGCTGCCGTTTAATGTCATCAGTGAAATCTCTCGCACGCTGTCTTTGGCGATACGTCTGTTCGGTAATATAATGAGCGGGACGATGATTGTTGGCATTCTGCTTACAATAACGCCATTCATCTTTCCTATTGTCATGACTGCACTCGGCCTACTCATCGGCATGGTGCAGGCCTACATCTTCAGCGTCCTGGCCACGGTTTATATCGCAGCCGCCACGCGCACTCGCAGGCCCAATTCTGAATCGGAGTAAAAGAAGCCTGATAGGAGTAAAAGAATTGAAACAACACGCTAACAGCAAAAGGAGACGCTATGGATTCTTATACGACTACAATTGCGGTGGCATCAATTGCCACTTCCGGCATCACGATAGGCATCGGAGTTGTCGGGCCCGCAATTGGTGAAGGGAGAGCGGTTGCGACGGCACTGAGTTCGCTGGCACAGCAACCTGACGCTTCCGCCACCATTACCCGGACTCTGTTCGTGGGCCTGGCGATGATCGAGTCTCTGGCCATCTATTGTTTTGTGGTCTCGATGATTCTTATCTTCGCCAACCCTTTCTGGAACCACGCAATCGCCTAAACTACAGGAAAGTAAGCCTATGCTGATCGACTGGTTCACCATCATTGCGCAGGTGCTTAATTTCCTAATTTTGGTGTGGTTGCTGAAGCGTTTTCTCTACAAGCCCATTCTCAGCGCCATCGATGCACGGGAGAAGAAGGTCGTAGATGAACTTGCAAATGCCGATGCTAAAAAGGCAGAAGCGCAAAAAGAGAAAGAAGAGTTCAAGCGTAAGAACGAGGAGTTCGACCAGCAACGTACTGCGCTCTTGAACAAAGCAAAGGATGAAGCGAAAGCCGAACGTCAGCGGCTTCTCGAAGAAGTACGGAAGGAAGCCTCCGATTTGAGATCAAAACAGCAGGAGGCATTAAGGAATGATAAACAGAACTTATATCAGACAATCAGCCGCCGGGCTCAGCAGGAAGTCTTTGCCATTGCGCGAAAAGCACTGAAGGATCTGGCTGGAACGAGTTTGGAAGAGCACACAGTTGATGCGTTTGCTCAAAGGCTGCGCGAACTGAAAGGTGAAGAGAAGGAGCAGCTGGCCTCTGCACTTAGCGCGTCAACAAGCCCGGTGCTCGTTCGCACTGCATTCGATCTTCCACAGGTACAGCGTGACTTGATTAAAAAGACGATTAAAGAAACTCTTGATATAGAGATTCAAGCCAGGTTCGAGACAGCGCCAGACCTGGTCAGTGGTATTGAGTTAACCGCAAATGGACAAAAAGTGGCGTGGAGCATCGCAGATTATCTCACATCGCTGGAAAAAAGTATCGATGAGCTCCTGAAAGAGCAGCCCAAAAGTGGAGCCCGAGCTAAGCCTGAGCCTAAACCTGATGAACCTGAGTCGAAAACCGAACCTGAAGCAAAAGCTAAGCCTAGTGTCACGAAAACTTAATTGTGGATCATCAATTTAAGGTCAAAACCATATCAGCTGATGGAAGCTACCAAATAATATGTTCGATAATTAGGTTTTTACGATACTAGTTAACATCTGATAAATCTAAGCCGAAACAAGAATCTGAGATTAAACAAGAGTCTGAGACCAAACAAAAGTCTGAGACCAAACAAAAGCCTGAGACCAAACAAAAGTCTGAAACTAAACAAGAGTCTGAAGCTAAACCCGAATCTGTAACTAAGCAAGAGTCTAAAACTAAACCCGAATCTGTAACTAAACAAGAGTCTGAAGCTAAACCCGAATCTGTAACTAAGCAAGAGTCTAAAACTAAACCCGAATCTGTAACTAAACAAGAGTCTGAAGCTAAACCCGAATCTGTAACTAAGCAAGAGGTCAATCCCGAACTAAAGCCCACAAAAAGAGTCAAAGAACATGGAATCTAAAAGTCTGAAGGATATTTTCGATAACACTTTCACTGAAATAAGCAAGGTGAGGGAATCATTTACTCTGAAGCTCACTCCGCGGGAAGTGGGCACTGTCAAGACGGTCTCCACCGGCATTGCCAATGTCTCTGGCCTTCCTGGCGTGGGCTTCGAGGAACTGGTGAAATTTCCCGGGGAGGTGTTTGGCATCGCGTTCAACGTGGACGAGGAAGAAATCGGCGTCGTTCTGCTCGGCGAATACTGGCATCTGCACGCTGGCGATGAAGTCGAACGTACTGGTAGGGTTATGGACGTGGCTGTGGGTGATGGATTGCTAGGGCGCGTTATAGATCCTCTCGGTAGGCCACTCGATGGCAACGGGCCTGTGGTTTCCAGCAAGCGTTTGCCTATCGAACGCCCCAGCGCGCCCATTATGGATCGCTCTCCTGTCACAGTGCCTCTCCAGACCGGCATCAAAGTCATTGATGCATTAATTCCAATAGGGCGCGGTCAGCGCGAGTTGATTCTGGGGGACCGACAGACTGGAAAGACTACGATTGCTATCGATACCATCCTCAACCAGCGCAACTACAATGTACTATGTGTTTATTGTGCCATCAGTCAGCGTGCATCCGCAGTTGCCAAGGCCGTGGCAACTTTGCGTGAAAAGGGAGCTATGGATCATACTGTTGTCGTCGTGACCGAGGGCAACGACCCGGCAGGTCTCTCTTATGTCGCTCCTTACGCTGCAACCAGCATCGCTGAGTATTTCATGGAAGCGGGCCGCGATGTGCTGATAGTTTATGACGACCTTACCAATCATGCGCGTGCCTACCGCGAGCTTTCCCTTTTGCTGCGCCGTCCTCCGGGTCGCGAAGCGTATCCCGGAGACATCTTTTATATTCACTCGAGGCTACTGGAACGTGCCACACACCTGCGTGAGGAACTCGGTGGTGGATCACTCACTGCCCTTCCTATTATCGAAACCGAAGCACAGAACATTTCTGCCTATATTCCGACCAATCTGATTTCTATCACGGATGGGCAGATCTATCTCTCTCCGTCGCTTTTCGAATTGGGCGTGCTGCCTGCGGTCGATGTGGGTAAATCCGTTTCGCGTGTAGGCGGCAAAGCACAGAGGGTGGCCTATCGTGGGGTGGCCGGAGATCTCAAGCTTGCCTACTCGCAGTTCGAAGAACTGGAAACCTTTTCCCGGTTCGGCGCCAGGCTGGACGAAAGTACCCACAAAACTATCGAGCATGGAAGGCGGATCCGAGCCTTTCTCAAGCAGCCGGAGTTTGATCCGGTTTCAGTGCCTGAACAAATCATCATGCTGCTTGCATTGACCGCAAAATTCTTCGACAGCGTGCCACTTGACCAGATGAAGGATGTCGAGCAATCTCTGCGCGAGGCGGCAGCAGATATCCCGGAGGAGGTGAGCAATCGATTCGATACCACTGCAGAATTGAGCGACAAGGATCGTGAAACGATTCTCCGGATTGCCCGAAAAACACTCGCACGCTTCCAGCATACCTCTGAACCCGAGTCCTGGCCGGAAGCCCAAACTGAAGTCAAAACTCAAGTCGGGAAATAAGGAGAAGGAATGAGCGACACTGCTGTGAGCTTACGCCGAAAGATCAAGAGAGCAGGAGACCTTCAATCCGTTGTCCGCACAATGAAGGCACTGGCAGCTTCGAGTATAGGACAATACGAGAAATCAGTGAGTGCATTGGCTGACTACTATCGCACCGTGGAACTGGGATTTGGCGTTTGTTTTCGGGAAAGCGCGTCAGTAGCCGTAATTTCTGAGCGGAAAGGGCAGATGGATGCCGGTGTCACTGGTGCGGTCGTGTTTGGTTCAGACCAGGGACTCGTGGGCCAGTTTAATGATATTGTTGCCGATTATGCAGTGAAGAAACTGACGGCTCTGCCGGGCAAAGCTCAGGTTTGGGCCGTTGGTGAGCGCGTTCATGCGCGCCTGGAGGATACTGGTCTGTTGTTGATGGGACTCTTCACAGTGCCGAATTCGGTCAAAGCCATCACCCCTCTCGTTGGGCAGATTCTTGTAGAAAGTGAGAAGCTTCAAAGCCAGGGGGAGTTCGTCGAACTCTATCTCTTCTACAATCGACTCAAATCCAGGAGGGTTTATGAGCCTGTTAGTCAACGGCTTCTGCCACTGGACGAAATCTGGCAACGCGAGCTGGTTGAACTTTCCTGGCCGACCAGGAACCTGCCGGAGATAATTGGCGACAGCACCGTTACCCTGCGGGCGCTTATTCGTGAGTACCTTTTTGTTTCCCTCTTCAGGGCGTGTGCCGAATCCCTTGCAAGTGAAAACGCAAGCCGCCTGGCAGCGATGCAGCGCGCCGACAAGAACATTGATGAATTGCTGGAGGATCTCAGCGGAACATTCTACCGTTTACGCCAGAGTAGCATCGATGAAGAACTGTTTGAAGTCATTTCAGGTTTTGAGGCGTTGTCCCAATCTCGCAGTTCCGGCCACCATGAAGGGAATACAGCTCAGGCCTGGTTCCAGAAGGAAAGGGAGAAAAGATAGAGATTGTGCAGGGTATGCCGAAAAAAATCGTAACAGTTTTTACAAGCGGAAAAGTACCGGGAGAAACCTGCGATAATGTGTTAACTCCTGCAGATCCGTTGTTCGGCAGCTAGAAACTTATTTGAAGTTTGGAGCTTATCCAAGAAATCTCAAATCTTATAAAAGTTTCAAGTCTTATTCTCAGGATAATTATTTATTATCTGAGTAAAATTATCTATTATGAGCTGGTATGGAATAGATGCGGTAGACAGAGCTTTTTCAAGGACAAGAAAAGCTCTTTTTGAACCTTTTGATTTCTGGAAATGGGTAAAACTCGCAATCATTATTTTTCTCTTAGGCAGCCTTGGCTCGAATTACGGAGGTTCGGGTACCAACTATCGGATGAATCCTGAAGATTTAGGAAATCTGCCGAATATTGAGCCTGGCAAGACGCCCGAATCCCTTTTTAACCTGTTACAGCTTAAAGAAGCTCATTTAGATTCAGATATCTCGGGAATTTCCGGATTTATTCAGAACTTGATGCAGTCAGATACCGGTTTTGTTCCGGATTATTTCTCAAATGGTATATCCGCTTCCGTTGAGAATGTTTATTTCTCAGACGCTTTTGCCCAGTACGGGCTTTTGATTGCTCTAATTGCAGTGTTGATTCTTATAATCCTGTTATTTATCTACATTTCCAATGTTATGGAATTTGTTTTTGTGGAATCCCTTGTAAGAAACGAGGTAAAGTTCTGGACTTATTCAAGAAAGTTTATGGGAAAGGGGTTCTACCTTCTGCTAATACGCCTTGCTCTCGGACTGGTTTTTCTCGTGCTATTTATAATAGCCATACTGCCTCTTATTCCCACCTTCCTTGAAGAATCTTCTGACTTTTCCGTGCCTGTCTTTGTAGGGGGAATTTTCTGGTTCTTTGGTGTAATTATTGTGCTGACCCTGCTCGGAGTTGTAATAAATTCTTTTATAAGCCTTGCAATTCCTCTTTCCATTTACCGGGACACCGGGATTCTTTCAGCTTTCAGGCTCGTCTTTGCGAACTTCAGGGAAAGCTGGAAGGAAGTTCTTGTTTACTGGTTTATCAGACTTTTACTCGGCATAGGAATAGTTATTCTTGCAATTTTGCTTTTCGTGATAGTGGTGCTGGTTCTAGGGCTAATTTTCCTTATTACCGACGGGATTCTGTACTTCCTCTTTTCATCCTTTATATCGGATCCCCTGAACTGGATACTCCTTATTCCCTTTGTCCTTATAGAATTGCTGCTGATCTTCGGAACTCTGCTCTTCCTTAATGTTCCCCTTGCCGTTTTCCTGAAGTACCATCTGTTGAGTTTCCTCGAAGCCTGGTTTGTTGGTGCGGATATTCCCTTTTTTGATGCTCCTGTCCAGGAGCCTGAAGCGAGTTTAAGCGAATCAGAGCTTAATATTTGAGTTGAATGTAAAAAGTTCAGGGTTTTGAACCGGCTTTTGAGTCGGTTTCCCTGAGTTTTCTGGATATTCAGATCAGCTTTGAAGTAAGCTTTAACATCCTATCTTTTTTTATGCAGGCGTAGCGAAACTGTGTTCAGAAGCCCTGTTTTTTTAATTATAATATACTTCCTGAAACTAACTGTATTCTGATAACTATCTTTCCGGAGCTCATTCGAAAAAGTAAATTCAGGGAGTTGAAAATAATGAAGCAGAAATTCATTGAGGAATATTATCTGGGCACAGAAGTTGAAATTGACATTGGGGGGAAAACCTTATACAGAGGTGTTATTACCGAGTGTAATGACGGGATCCTTAGCCTTAGATGGAGTACAAAGGAAGAAGGCTACACTCATATAGATATAGAAAAAATCGCTGCTATGTGGATAATCCTGAGATAAAACAAAAATATATAAAATATAGTAACTATTCAGCCACTGATAAAAAAGTATATTTTTTCAGCAAAATGCTGCAATTCTCAGGATAATAGCGGCGCTCCTTTGAGCGCCGCGAGAATACCGTCTATGACAGGTAAACCATTCTTTCTGA
>Ga0209639_1001751_pt1 | contig 19719 bp, 12 predicted proteins | sample EPASupsiteHSE605_FD_187268 | JGI IMG/M metagenome (GOLD analysis project Ga0209639, IMG submission 187268) | Bioremediated contaminated groundwater from EPA Superfund site, New Mexico - Sample HSE6-05 (SPAdes) (version 2) | ecosystem: Environmental > Aquatic > Deep subsurface > Groundwater >...
GACAAAGAGAATCACAATGAAGACAATTGCAAATATCATAAACATCACCTGCTTTTTCAACACTTGGATAACTGATTCGATTATGAATCAGATCTAGAAACACTTCAAATGATTCTCGAGAATATGAAGAATCAAAGTTAAAAACCATTCCACAACTATTCTTGTAGAATTCCCGAAAAACTAAACTATGAAACAACAACCATTCAATATTCACTTCATACTTGTCTCCATTATAAACAACAATTCCATCTTTCTCTTGACAACAAAGACGAAAACGAAAACACTCAAGAATATGTCCTGACACAAGAAAATCAATGAAATGACAAAAAACATCAAAATCACAAGAATCACCTAAAATAATCATTAACATATTTCTTCAAGCACAACAAAACATCGAAAAACGATTTCTAGCATTAAAAAATTAACAAAATTCATCCTTACAACAAATTTCTCAGTTTTCTTCGTTTTTCATTCAATCAAAAGATACTAATATTCTCATAATTAACCAAATATATATTTAACAATAGTGAACATTTAGCTATTACTGAGTGACCTTGGTGGGATCCTAATGATCTTTGGTGAAAGAATCCTGGAAATCTCGTTAGTACAATTTTCAGCCTTGATCTCTAACACAGATGATTCATTGGAATCATATATTGGGATAGATGGCTTAGGGATATCCAAGATCTCTTGTCTTCCTTTGGAAAAGAAGGGATGATTCATTGTATCTATAATGGAAAACCTTTTTTCCGGATCAGGATTAAGCATTGAATCAAGAAGATTGGAAAATATTGGGGTGATTTCATTTCCAAAAATTAATTTCCTTTCTTTTGCATCCTTAGCTATTTGATATTGATTTGACCCATTAAAAGGGAGGAATCCATAAAAAGATTCAAACATTGAAACACCAATGCTCCACACTTCCCCCTTAATAGGATCTAATGTAGGAGGCTCTGTTTCAGGATCAAAATCCTCAAACAATTCAGGTGCTTGATATGCTGGTGATCCAGAAACGCAATCAGCACTTGAGAAAGAATGCCCGATTCCAAAATCAGTTAATTTTGCTGAGCCATCACTGAAAATTAATATGTTGGAAGGCTTAATATCATGATGCACAATCCCTCTCTCATGAAGATAATGGGTGGCGCATACAATGTGAGAAAAAATTGTTGCAATTTGTTTCTCAGACAGGGTTTTGTACTTTTTCAGAACACTATCCAGCGATCCTAGATCAGCATAGTCAAGAATCATTGCAGCAATATCATCGCTTGAAGAATATAGGGCTTCATGGAGTTGAACAATTCCTTTATGCTTCAGCTCTCTCATATTAATGACTTCTCTTTGAAAAGGCTCTGAGAAAGGACATCCTTTGTTGTTTCTGAATACTTTTGCAGCATACAAACCTCCTGTTTTTTCATCTTCAGCAAGAAACACTTTTGAACTTGTGCCTGTCCCAATTTTTTGAATCAATCTGTATTGGTTAATCTTCTTGGGAGACTTTGAACCCTCTTTCACATATGAAATCGTTTGAGGAGCCATCAAACCAGGAAAAGACAATCTCCTGTTTGCGAACATAAAAATAATTCTCAATTTTACGATATGAGAATATTTTGATAATATTATTGTCTCAATGGAGAAACCTCAAAACTTCATTTGAAGGAACATTTCTCAAAAAATTATCTTCTCAGAATAATCTAATGAAATTTGAAACAAAGTTTGTTTGTGATATTTTACGATAGATCTAACACTAACCAATCGATATATAAATTTTACGAGATTTGTCACTTTTGCCGATAAAAAATCTCAATGAAAAGTAGGTTTGATTTCTAACATCAGGTATAAAATGTGTTGTAGTTGGAGATGGTACAGTGGGGAAAACGTGTTTATTAGTAAGTTTCACTCAAAACAGATTTCCCGAGGGCTATGTTCCCACAATTTTTGATACATACACAGTTTCTATGTCTGTTGACAAGACAGATGTAAGTTTAGAGCTTTGGGACACTGCAGGACAGGAAGACTATGAAAGAACACGCCCAATGACTTACCCAGATACCAATGTTTTCATTATTTGCTTTTCGCTCGTATGTCCTACCAATTTGGAGAATGTGAAAAATAAATGGAAGTCAGAAATACGCAGTTTTTGTCCAAAGGCCGAGATTATTCTTTGTGGAACCAAGGCTGATCTTAGAGATAGTTGGGATAGCCTCTCTAACAAGGATCCAGGGTGTGCGCCCATTTCTCAGAAAGATGCAATGCAAGCAGCTAAAGAAATCGGAGCAAGGGAGTATGTAGAATGCAGTGCCTTAAAAGCTGTAGGTATTAAAGAAGTTTTCGAGACTGCTGCATTAGCTGCTTTGAAGCCTCAGACCAACGAGCCAAAACCAAAAAGAAAATGCAATTTGCTCTAAACCATAGTTCAGTATCTTTTCGAACCTGTTTTTTTCAATACTTTATGATTGCCACTTTTCATTGTGGTATGTCCAAGCAAATCGAGGCCAATAATAAAGACCCAGATACTTTATTTTGTCAAGGATATTCTACAAATGATGTAAATGCGAATCAGATTGCTGATGTCCTAAATCGAATTAGGGATACAGTTAGAAATTTGGTTTTTGTTCCGTTTAATAACGTGGTTGTTAATTATGAGCGATTCACATATCCTAGTTATTGCAATTATGATAGAAATAGGGAATCTGAGACTTTTTATCAGGCTTCAATGGCTTTGGCCGAGTTTTTAGCTTTGTTAACTAATTTGGTTCATAATGGTGCCGGATTTAATGGTTTTTACGACAAAATTAGGCCAATTTTGCAAAATGAATGGACAGAATGCGCGAGATGTCCCCATTTTCAACGTCTGGCTGCTGCCGCTTTTGGAATAGTCACAAATGATCAAGAGCTTATCGATAAGTTTCTCAATGCTGATACTTTGTGTTTTTTGGCCGAAACTTTATTGTTACAAGGTAGGATTTGTCAGACAAGGTCATTTCAAGTTGTTTTAGAAGTTTTTGGAGATGTTTTTGTATTTCAACTAATGTCATGCCAATATAATATTATAAGGAAGTGTATCGAAGATGATAGAAAGCTATTACAAGATGGAATGGCGAACTTCGATTCATCTGTTATCCTCTCATTTTTAAAATTGATAACTACAATATCACGATTTCGAGATTCATCAGATTTTGCGCATATGCTATATCAAAATGGGAGTGAAGTTCTTCACTTTGCCTCTAGTTTTATTGTTCCAAAACCATTTTCCATATCTGTTTCAGCTTTTGCCTCATTAATCAAAAACAAAGAGCTTGCAGATATCATTTACCAAAGGTTTAATGATTCGATTTCTGATGTTATGAATATCAGGAGATTCTATCTCGCAATTAAGGGACATGCATCCGATATGAATACATGTGAGATTGACAGAAGGAAGCTTAGTAGCGAAGATACCAAAGCTATTGAGTCAATATTAGAATTATCCCAAGCTATGTTTTACCATAGTGCTGATTGCAGGAAATCAATAGCTTCAAATCCCGAGTATGATCTTATCAATAGCCTGTTTCAACTTATACTATCTCCAATCCCAGCAACTTTGAAAGCAAGATGTTTCGACTGTTTATCATCTCTCTCATTAGATGAACAGTATCTTTTTGAAATTTGGGGTCAACTTGATTCATGTCAAATTCTAACTGACGATCAAATTGAATGTGGAACAGGAGGTATTATCAGTGATATCGAAGAAACCGAAGTACATGAGAGAACATATCCATTACTTAGGTCCTTTGTTCGTTTTCTTTCATTTTTGTTTATCGAAATCGCCCCTCCAATTAAGATAGATAGGTTTCACATGTTTTTGTTTGAACATTGTTTAATGAAGATTCAGAACAGAATATTTAACAATATTAATGAGAAATGGTCTATGATTTGCGAAGTATCTCAGTGTTGGACAAATTTATCCAAGTTTCCGATAGGAGGGATAAAACCATTTTTGAGAACTGCTCTATGCGATCAGAGGTTTATTAGATGTTTTATATCTTATGTTTCTGAACAAGAATGCCCTTTAGAAACTCTATTTTGTGTTTTCCGCATGTTTTTATTAATCATTGATAGGGAGTCTTGCTTTACACAAAACATGGATTCATCAGATCACTCATCATATGTAGCATTTACCAAACAACTTTCATGGTCATCATCTGTTTTGAAACGGATTATTCTTTGTATTGGAGAGCTTGACAGAGATCTTCAAATCACATGTATTACATTAGCACAAAGGCTTGCTGAATCATCACCATCAATAACCCAAGTAGTTTTTTCATGTTCAGAAGCTCATGCAATCAGATCATTTAAACGATGTATTGAGAGAGATGAATCAGAAGATGATTCGAATTGTTATAATGTTAGAAATGCTTTACTCTGTTTTCTGAATTCATTGACAGGTTCATCATACTTTGTAAGACATGTTTGTGGTTTTGATGTCAGTGATGCACCAAGGTCTCTCCTCAAGTCCACGCTTGAAAAAGGAATACTTACCAAAATTGTTTCTAAAATCATTTCAACAGAAGCAGTGAAGAATTATCCTCGATTTTCATCACTTTCATTGATTTTAATGCTCAATCTTTGTGACAGTATTTACACTGTTACCCCAACCTTAAACTTTTTGAGATCATCCTCTCTCTCATTTTTCGAAAAATTATTGAATCAACTACAGAATGAAAGGAGCTCAAAAACATCAATTGGAAATTTCTTGTGTCTATTATCTAGAGAATCACATGAAAGTTGTGATAAGCAGTCTAATGGGAAAACAGTTGCATCTTTTAAAGCTCTATTTGGAAACGATAACTACTATGTGAAAAACAGGAGGGTTGTGTTGGTTTTCGAGTTTGTAGATCGTATTGAAGATGATAGTGAATCTTCTGAGATTGTACATGGTTTGTTTGAAGTTTGTGCTTCATATTTGAGTAACAAGGGAGTTCTTTCCGTTTTGCATGAAAATTCATCATCATGGATTACCATATTTGTTGAGCTTATAGATCACCTTATGGAATGCTGTAAGAGGACAACACATCAGATAACAACAGAATACATAACAAAAACTATTAGTTTTGTTGGTAATTTCCTATTCTTTAAAGGAATGATTGGTCAAGTTGATTCTCAAGTATCTCTTCAAGTTCTGAATAATGCATTGAAAACATTGAACTACTTATATGAATTGCAACACAATGATTCTCGGCTTGGTTTATATTCATTGATATCTTATATATTTGGCTCTATTAAGAATCACAATAGTGGGCTAAATTCTTGTTTTTCCAATCATATGGTGACATTTGAAAATATTGTAATGAATGATATGAATCATGAATCTCCAATTGTGAAATCATCTGTATTTGCAGCAATAGAATCAATGATATCATTGTTTACAGGAGAATTCCTTGAACATTTTATTGAGGTATCAATATCTCAATTATCGACAGACTGGCTTATTTTTGAGGAAGATTGTGAATCAGGCGCTTTTGTACTCACTTCTAAGTTTTCAATGTTTTCTAGATTTGCCTCATCCCATCAAAGGGCAGCATTTCTTATTAATTGTGGATTAATACCCAATATAACATATCTGTCTTTCTGGTCTGGAATAGCCGAGTTTTATTCAACATCAACGACCAATCCCCTTAGTGAGATCAAGATGAACATCGCTTCAAAGGCTATTAAGATATTGACATCTCTTGTTATTCATAATATCAATAATTCTGATTTGTATTCTCAACTGTATGACTTTCTCTCAAAGGTTTCAAATGCTTTATGTGCAGTGCTTGATTTTGGTGGATTATTTACTGTAAAAGCATTATATTTGCTTGATGATCTCTGTAGTCTATGCACTGTGATCCAGTGGAGTCGTCTCTCTGATAATTTCACAATCCCAAATAAATTGCGCTTATTAAAATCGAGATTCCTCTCTCAAGAAACCTGGCGGGAGCTTATCAGAAAACGTGCAGGATACGTTGATACAATGCCGTCTCAAAAAGTAATCAAAGAAGCAGAAAAGGTGGTACAACATATTGTTAAAGTGTTAGAAGTTTTCTCCAAAATTCAGTAAAGGTGACATTAGAATTAACGTATTAAATGAGTTTTTCGGACGAAAATCCGGAGTATAAAGGGATTCTCGACATTAGCATCGAAGACATTAGCGAGAAATCCCAGTTTACGGAACCAGAAACTATTGAAGCGATGAAAAATTTAGGATTTGACGTTGAAGATTTTTCAATGATTAGCCAAGAAGAGTATAAGGATATTCCTGGAGAAGAAGAAACCCGGCAGAAAGTAATGAATGAGTTAATGAAGAGAAGAGTTGATATGTACAACCAAATTGTTGAAGAAAGAAAGAGGATTATTGATAGGAAAATGAACAATCTCCCACCAAAGAAGCCAGGCGCGAGTGATTTTGACTCTCCTCCAAAACAAAAAAAGAAAAAGGGGAAAAAGAAAGGGAAGAAAAAGCCAGCAGCTGAGAAAGAAGAACCAGAAGTCTCATCAGATTCCAAAAAGCCCAAAAAAAAGAGGAAGAAGGTTAAGAAAATCGAAATTGCCGAGCTCCCAGAAAGTGAAATTAGAAGAGAACAGATCCAAGAAAAAGAAGAGAAGATTAAAGAGGAGAAGCTCGCCGAGTTCTTATTAAAAGAGCAAGATCGTGAAGAGCGCAGGAAGAAGGTTGAAGAGCTCAAAAAGCAAAAATCTCTTAGTATAAAAGAAGCGAGAATGAAAAGGCTTAGTGAAGCATCAGCAGTAAGAGAGAAGATTGAAAAAGAACATATTGTTATCCTGAAAAAGTCAATGCAAAAACAGTCCACAGCTGAACAGAGGAAACAAGAAATTATTAACCAAAGACTCAAAGCAATACGAGACAAAGCGGAAGAAAGAAAACAAAGAATACAGCAAGCAGCCCAAGAAACCAGAAAACTTGAAATAGAGAGACTTCAAAAGGCAAGAACAACTCTTGAAAGAGATAGGATAAGAATCCTAAAAATTGAAGATGAAGCAAGAAAGAAGCATGAAGATCTTGAAGCTAAAAAGAGAGCAATGGTTATGGCAAGACTGATTGCGATTTCAAGGCTTGCGAAGAAGAAACAGAGATCATCTAAATAAAACTTGTTTGTATGGTTATATCCATAAATAATATGATCAGGAAAATCACTGAGAGTCAATGGAACGAAATTGCTTGCAGGTATATTATAAATGACCCGGATTTCGATCCATGCAATGTTGTATATAATCATGGAATCCTTGGAAGCTTTGAAAAGGCTTATTATTTTTGTATTGATAATATTCTCAAAACTAAGGAGGAAAATCTAACAAAAGAGCTATTCTCAAAAGAATTGTGTGAAAATGTATCCATATTAGCAATATATAAGGATACTATTGAAAGTGAGATTCGCAAATTTTCAAAATCTGGCATGACTAATCCTGTTGCGGGAGTTATTATGTTTAACACTGATAAATCCAAGTTCTTGTTGTGTATAAATAATCTTGAAAAGTATAGTTTTCCAAAAGGAAAAGTTGAAAATTTGGAAAAACCTCGAGATGCTGCAATACGAGAAGCTTTAGAAGAAACTGGATTTGATTGTACTAATATCATTAATGAGAAAAATTATTTCACTTTCAAATCATCGAAAAAACATTGCACCTATTATTATGTGTCTGGTGTTCCAGAGGATTATGTGTTTGCTCCTCAATTAAAAGGCGAAATCAAGGGATATAAATGGGTTAGTATTTCAAGAGAAATGAATTTTGATCTATTTACAAATCAAGCAAAAGAATGCATACCATTTCTTAATCTCATTCTACAAAAATGGAAATAAAAACATTATTTAATAACTTCTTGTTCAGCTACAAGCTGTTTCCATTTCTCAAGATTGGATTTCATTGAATCCAAGTTCACTTGAAGTTCAGGAAAGATTCTAGAGATTGTGGAATACAATGGAACACAAACATGAGTATAAAAGCCGACTTGTCCCTTGGCTTTATTCTGTCCTTTTCTATTGTTCAAAGGCGATGAAAAATCGAGTCCGAGAGACTGTTCTAAGTCGCCCTGTTTATAGAATTCTTCTTGAAGAACATCAGCCCACATATCAGCATATTTAAATGGCCTGGATACATTGGATATATCAGATACTTTCATAATAAGTTCCATTGCCATCAAACGATGTGATTCCTCTTTTAAGTTCAGTGCTTTTTGCTCTAAAACCTCATCTGCCTGTTTAATAAGCTTAAAATGAAGAGCCATGTCTGTGGCTTGGATAAGATGTATTATCCATTTCCATATTGTTTGAAGTTCTTGATGTCCGAGAGCATGAAGTATATTACATTCGGGATGAGAAATGAGATCGATTAAAACCGAACAATGGTGGGTTTCCATAACACTTCTGTCTTTAAACAGTATTCCAAGAGGTGTTTGGGCATTAACATTAAAGGGGTTATTAAGCCCTTTGTGGTTAGCATCATGTGATATAGCTGCTACGCAAACAGCCAACAGTTCAAATTTGGTTAAAATATTGTGTACTTTAGTTCTATGAACTTGATAAGAAACATATTGAAGTACATCTATAGCATGTATCCAATTATGGTATGGAGGTTCATTATACCTTTCTCTTAATCTATACAAAAACGTAAAGAACAGTTCATTTGTAATGTGAAATTGCTCAAGAAGCCCAAATGAATCAAAAACAAAAAACGCTATCTTGAAAAGCCCAATTCCATTCCAATCATCAGCGAAAAACGACAATGTAAGAAGCTCTTCCTGCTTTTGGGGCGGTAATTGAAGCTTGACTGGAATTTTTGATGAGCTTTTTTCGTACTCTCCAATCCATTTTGACATTTCGACTTGAGCATTACCTTTTTCGGTAATGTCCTTCAATCTTTTTGATTCTAAAACTATTGAAGCGATAGAGGCATAACTTTCTATAAGTTTTACATGGTCTTTGGTAAAAGGGCCATCTTTCCTATTCAGCATTTCAATTACACCTAACACTCTGTTATCAGTGGTTATAATTGGGGCAGCAATAATGCCAGTTGTTGAATAACCACTATGAAAATCAATCATTTTGTTGAATCGTGGGTCATGGTATGGATCTTTTATGAGTAAAGACATCTTTTGGTTCACTGCGGTAGCAGCGATACCATGACTTAGTGGTATTGTCAATGGGAGATTCGTTCCATCAACAATGAATGAAGTTAAAACCCCAAGAACATCATCATGAAGAAACAAAGATGAACGATCTGCCCCTATCGAATCTCTTGCATGATGAAGCATCTCTGTAAGAACGACTTTATATGTTTTATCAACATTAAGTGATTGAGCAGACATCATTAAATTTTCTAGCTGCAACTGAGCATTGGATGCTATGTTATAAAGGGTTTCATTTTCGATTATCAATCCGCAAAATTGACCAAAAATCTGAACAAATCCAATATCAATATTGGAAAATGGCTTTCGGTCCTTTCTGTTGACAAATTGGGCAACTGCTACACTCTCTCTTCGGTTATTAAGTAGAGGCATGGATAAAAGCGATTTTGTTTTATACCCAGCGGCTAAGTCAGCACTAATATCATAATCTCTTTCATTATTAATATCTGGAATATTAAAAGTCTCTTTTTGTCGAAATGTTTTTGCTACAATACCTTTATCTTTGTCATGAATTATTTTTTCTTTGGCCCCATTAGCGACAATAGACTCAAATTGGTCTGAAAGAGTATTAAACTGAAATAGATATGCTCTATCAGAGTTAGATAGTTGTTGCATGCCATCAAGAGATTCTTGATAAACTTGTTTGATCGGAACTCCTTCAGATAATAAAGACAAAGATTTTTGCAAGTGAGCAATACACTGGTGTTCTAAGCTAGCTCGAGATGTTCCATGTCCGGCTTCAGTAAATCTATCCGCATTATCTAGAGCAGTGACCAAGTATGGGGAGATAGCTCTCAATAAATTCTCATTGCTTGATGTAAATATTGGTAGATCTAAACTCCCTCTGAGACAAACAGCCCATTTTTTGTTTTGTTTGGCATCAGAAACAGGGACAACTAATATTGAGCTCTCATCTTCTCCGTCGACAGAACAGTCATAGCTACTCATCATTTTGTTAATTGGAGAATTTATAGGACTTCCTTTGTTCATTGCATCCCCAACAATACCAGTTTTGTTTCCTTCAATACTAGTTACATGGTCATCATATCTGATAATGCCCATTGTCCTATAATCATAGCACCAAAGTTCTGCCGTCGTACACCTGAATAAAGAAGGGATTCGCCGTTGAAATAATAAGAGGAACTGTTCTAATTCCATAACTTGCAGGAGCTCAAGAATTAAATCGTGAGGTATTTGTGGGTGATAAAGCCAATTACTGTATATTTTAAATTTTTTGGTAAAATGCATGATGAAAGCTTCATCATCTTCATTGAAAAACGGATCCTTTGGTTTCCTTGTAACTTCAACAACAGCACAAACATTGTTTTCATAATCCCATAGGGGAAAAAGAATGACAGGTGTCTGTCCTGGACAAACCAATGTGTCGATTTCATCAGAGTAAGACACATGCGCACAAGCTCTTTCAGCCTTGACAATTTGCCGCGAAAAAAAAGTATATCCAACAAGCCCTGAGGAATGGGAAACAGATTTAGATAGCCTAGATGAATATAGCAAATGCAGAGACGGAATATCCTGCCAAAAAGTAACACTTGATGCATTCAAAGTCACAATTAGAGATTCCTCAATAGCAGTTGATAGTGGCGCTGCCATTGTGTTCAGCAAAAAAGACTCGATAATGTTTTCATACTTCACTGATTTTTCCGAATTATGCATTTCCTTGAAAGAAGAATGTGTTTTAATCGAAGGATAATCTTCTCCAATAGGAGGCAATTTAGCAGTCTTTTTTATTGGGCTTTTAGTAATTTTTTGAGAAGACTTAGATAATGGATGCACACCAGATACTGAAGTTGAAATAAGCCCTTTCTCCGAATACGGCATTTGTGGATTAGGAGGCTGGTAACTCATCCCCCCAGAAAAACTATTAACTGAAGGCACCAGGGGTTTCTTTGGGAAAGACATCTTAGTTCAATATGTAACGTTTATTTACAAAATTGAGACCTGTGTTCAGAAATACATATATTCTTTACAATTATTTAAAGAAAAACGAAATTTAGGTTGGACGAATCCCGTTCAATTCTGCCCATTCTACGAGTTGTCTGGGGACCTCATCGAGTACTGCTGCTGCCAGAGCAGAGGGATGCTGATTAGCAAACCTGCTAAATGGTACAAATTGGACAAGATCTCTGCACATTTTTTCACCCTTGGAAGAAACTAATGGTTCATCGTCTGCATCAAGAACATCCATGGCTGAGAAATCAGCACCGCCGACACCAACTATGATAATGGATAATGGAAGGCGTCCAGCTTCAACTATTGCATCGATTGTATCTGGCATATCATTGATAATACCGTCAGTAATGATAAGGAGGATTGTGTAGGTTCGACTCTCTTGGAATGAATGATGGGCGGTTTGGTTTGCAGCCTTGATAATTGGGGCAAATAGTGTTGGGCCGCTCAATTGGACCTGTGTTATTGCATGATGATATACATTCACAATTCCATACAATCCTTGAACATTTGGATTATTTGGATTGAATGTGAGTGGGAAGCAATGCTGAACAATTCCAGCGATTTTAGCGCCAAATCCGAAAACAGGGAACAACTGATCATTGTCATATGGACAAAGAATCTCGCCAACAGCAACGATGCATTTTTCATATTGGTTTTGTGCTTGAGGACTTATGAAATGGAGTGAATTTGGATCTCTTGGATCTCTGTTTGAGGCTGTGAAATCGATTGCAGTGATAAGATTCAATTGAAGACCTCCTCTTAAGAAATCATAAAACGAATATTTTTGATTGATTGTAATCATTTCAACTTTGAATTTTCCTGTACTTTCGCGTTTCTCGTTCTTAATCTCTACAAGCTGTCCTGTTGATTCTGTTAAACGGCTCAATGAAGTTTCAGTAAATCCTATTAATTTTGGCGAGTTATTCTTATGGAAATCATAAAAGGTGATCTTAAGAGGTCTCTCTGCATCATTGCCACACAATATTTGGATAGGAATACTGAATTTATTCCATTTCATTTTAGAATTCACCTCAGATTGGTAAACAGGAACAAATGTGCCGCCTTCCAAAACTTTGGAAACTGTGAAGAATGGATCGTTACTACCAATCCAACTCATTTTCTTCAAATCCTTTCCTGATAAATGCATTTCAACAAGTGAAGCACAGTTTTCAACCTGTTCATGATTAATCATTAATGTTCCAAATTTTCCACTCTTTTTAGGGTTCTTGATCTCAAACACCGCTCTCCCTTCTTGAGAAACAATTTGTGACAGATCAACTTGAACTTCTCCAATAAAATCATGTTTGGACAAATCAGGACTATCAGAATCAACATCAAATATTCTAAACATAATTGGTTGGCGAATTTCAAAAATCAACATTATTGGGAAAAACTTAACCCAATCTGGATTCAAATTGTTATGAATAACTTCAGTTCGTCCAAATTCAAACCATTTTCCATTATCAAATATAAAAAGAACGCATAATGGATCTGATAATCCAACCATATCCATATTTGGCAAATCTCTCGCCGATAAATGCAAATTTACAATTGGAAAAGGAGAATCAGAAACCATCATACCACCACCAACAGATTTACCAACTCCATTCATAGGGTTCTCGTTGATAGTTCGTCGATCTATGAAAGATCCGTATGCCGCCTTCATTAAAATGTTTTATCGATGCGGTTTGTCTGAATTAACAGTAAATTTGTCAAATTAGAGTTTTTGAGAATTTTATATAAAAATTTGAGAGAAAAGCTTTTCAGGGTAAAATTTGCGTTCAAAGCCTGGATAATTGTGGGTCCAGTTGGATATTTATCTCTGGTTCTGTTTTTGAGTTTTGTTGGATGGATAGTGTGATATTATTGAGGGAGAGCTTTCTTTCTTCGATTTCTTTTCTCATTTGCTGGAGCTTTTTCTCTCTTTCTTGTCGGAATGTTTGAAGGAGTTTCTCACATCTATCAACTTGCTTTGAGACAGTGATTTTGGCTTCTTCGAGAAGCTTTTTCTCATATTCAAGATTTTTTTCATAGTCTTCGGGGATTTGGTTTTGATTCTTTTCTGATCCAATTGAATTCAAGCGGTGTTGAAAGTGCATGAAATGTAAATTATTCATGTGCTTTCTCTGAAGCTCATAAGCTTCTTCTTGTCTCGGGTTTCCTGTTTCGAATTGAGATCCAAATTGGGAGAAATTTACCTTCATTTAAATAAAAATTATGGAATTCTAGGTTTAGATAAGATCATTAATGGGTGACGCAGCTTTGTTTAATCAAAGGTTTTTTCCTTTTTTTGGAGAAATCAGCAACAACTATTTGATTGATGTTTTGGACTTATACAATAAAGAAGAAGCTTACTCTATTGCATCAAATACCATTAAATCAGTTTCCCAGATTAATGATAATGATATTGGAGAAATGCTAATTAATTGGATTCTGCCAATTATGGGGCATTGTTTAAAAAATATTTCTAATGATGATCTCAAAAATCAAGTATTGAACAATTATATTCGATTTCTTAGATTATTTATGATTAGTTCATTTACCATGAGTTCCAAGAATAAGAATCATGCGATATCTGCTATTATAATGCATTGTTCAATGGCTACGCTCACTAAAGTGTTTCACATTATGAATAACAATCAGTCAATTCCATGTATAATCAAAGAAACTGTGTTTTATAACCAAGACTTAGGCCTTTATCGGATTGCGTTGCATTTCTTTTTGGGTGGTGCAATCGAGAACATGGAAAATACCAGATCTTCTGTATTTATTGACTTCTCGAATTGTTCAATTGATGCATTGTCGAAAGTCCTGTTTGCATCACTTGATGATTTTAGAGAATATGATTCTAAAATGCAAACGTTGATGAAATTAGACGTCTTTTCAACCCTCTTTATGAAAGAGTTTGCCAAACATTATTTTGTCTCCCTCAACAAAAACGAAAAAGAACTTTTCATCACGTATTCCTTTCATTGTATTGATAGCATGCTTACACCAAAAAGACAATATGACTCATTTAAATTGATTGTTCAACAGATGCAAAACGAGTTCCCAAAGGGTAAACAGTTATGCTTGACTAAGTGGCCAATTGAGAAAGTGAAAGAATCATTCCTTAAGTGGATTCAAAAACAATCAATTATTGATGATGTTGATTTTGGGTCTCATTTGTTTTATCTTTATTGTTTTGGTGATAAGGAAACAACACCAGAAATCAGAGACATATGTTTTTCGTGTACTGAACATTTTTTGCTACAGACTCCAACTCAGAGTTTAATATCATCATTTTTAGACATTCTCATAGGTAATGTTAGTTTTTTAAATAATATGGAAATATCATCAAGAACAGCAAAATTTGTGATAAATTGTTTCAAATCTAATCTTCCTGATGTTTCATTGTCTTCAATTATTCCATTAGTAACATTGCTTCTTGGAATGAATTGTCTTCCGATTAATGATAGATTTCAAATTGAATGCACCTTGCCTCTATTTAGTGGACTTCAGATTTCTGACCTTTTATCATTGAGTTTTGTTCATATTTTTTTTGTGTCATTATCCCAGTTCTGGTCAACTTTTCATTTAGCATGGGATAATTATGAAAGCAAAGAATCATTATCATTATATGCGAGTTTTATTCCAATTCTTATTAACTCAACAACCCAGTCAAATCTGTTTTCTACGAATTTTTGGAAAAAATTCACCTCGAACAGTGATCATCGATATTTACTCGCCTTTTTAACATTAGCTTTAGGAACTGATCATTTTGCAAAAAATACTAATGATGCTGTTGATATTATGATGTATCTCCCAACTAATGATGAATGTATTGTGTTTTCAAAAGCAATTAAAAATGCAATCCTTTGTGGAAAATACTATCAAAAAAGGATAAATAATCAAAACAAACAATCTGAATCATATATCTCCAGAAGCTATGTGATAACGATCAATCAAGAAAATGAGTTAATTATTAGGCATGGATTTGGTATATCTGCGTTTAAAGTTGAGAATAAAAGCTCGCTCCCCCATTCAACTAAAGATAAACCAGTTATTGATACTGAGCAATCAATTGATAAATGCAAAAATGACTTCATCACAGACTCCAGTATTGATAGTATGGAATCTTTATTGAATGACCCAGAAGATTTTTTGCCATATAATGACAACCCAGAATCATTCGTTTCAAATGATTCATATAGTTTTTTGGTTGATATGGGATTCTTCAATTATAACAATAGGAGTTGTTTTAAAAAAGTACCAAATGGACAACATCTGGATTCAATCCTTGATAAGATTGATTCACATGAACCTCTTCGAATATTTGACATTGGAGTTCTTCAAATAAATGATACAGGGACTCAATTTGTGTCAAAGGATACAGTAGCTTTGAATCAATTTCTTCATGATATGACATCATCTGACTCGAATTTGGGTGAGTACAACACACCTATCTGCAAATTCGCCCTTTTCTCTCCTTGTAGATCATCAAACACAGCAAAGGATCCAAGTCGAAGAGTTAGGGAAATGGGATTGGTTTTTTGTTTAAATGAACACGGGTTTCATTTCAATCATAATATACCAACTGATAAACCTTTTGAGATGCTGATTGATATAAGTCCTATGAATGATTTTTATGATATTAGACTTGTTCAATGCTTGCCCAAACTTATTTTGCCTTTTCCTACTTCGAATCAAAGATGGGTAATTCCTCGTTCAAAAGCCTATGTTCTTCTTTATATGATTGCATTTATCTTTTTTTCTAGTCCTTCCGAAAATCCTACTCGAGGACCTGATTGTTTTTTGCATATGTATAAAACAAGAATAGATATTATCAATGATCTTTATAATCAAACAAAAGTATCTGACAGTCTCTCTATATTTTCAAGAGCTAAACTGTAATATTACACAATAGTGATGAAGAGGTAATGATTTGACGTTTCTTAATTCCACAATGCTTTTCAGGAGAATAAAGCAAGAATGAAAATGGTAAACTTCTAGGAGGATCGACCTTTTGCGCTGAACGTATAGAATCCAGTAATGTTGCGAATTGTACATATCTAAAAATTCTGTATTCCATTGTATTTTCATTGTCTTTTTTCATAAGAAGTTCATGCTTTATGATTGATGGGTCAACACCCCTTTTAATCATTTGTGCAATAATCTTATCATCAAAATGCTTACTGTTTTGGGGCATGATTCTTATATCTGTTCTATTCAGAAGAGATCCATCGAGCAGTTTCGAGTACCTACTTGAAGAAACCCATTTATGACAGATGATTTCTGGAATAGTTATACGTTTCTTTGGGTCTTTCTCAAGCATACGACTAAGTAAATCCCGAATAAGTATTGACACTTGTTTTGGGTAAACCACTGGTTTGTTGAGTATACTCTGAACAATATGTTCCTCGGTATTCTCATTAAAAGGCAGGGATGAAAACAGCATAGCATATAATATCACGCCCATTGACCAGATATCAGCAGTACCGGTCGAATCTTCTTCCTTTCGAATAACTTCTGGTGCTGAATAACGCAATGAACCACAAAAAGCATATCCGCTCGATGTCAAACTGGAGCAAAGCCCAAAATCTATCAATCTTGCATTGTTTTTGGGATCAATAACAATATTTTCAAGCTTTAGATCTCCATGTGTCAATTTGCATCTCATGTGCAGATATTGAAGAGCAGAAATCGTTTGAATAAAAAATTTTTGCGATTCTGCTTCTGTTAATCCACCTGTGTTGTTAATATAGTCAAGCAAAGTTTTCTTCCCAATAAACTCCATCGCCACCCAGGCTGAATCTCTGTTAATTGAACTCCCAAAATACTGAACAATAAATGGATGATCAAGTGATTTATGAATTGCTATTTCACTTTGCAAAGCTTCGATATCATCCGGAATGGAATCTGTTAAATCTATAACCTTCAAAGCAACAATTGATGACGTACCTTGGTGATTAGCTTTATAAACTACTGAAGAACCACCTTCACCTATCTTCACAAGATTCGTCAAACGGTGAGAAACCTCGTTTGGACTCAACATTCGTTTATTTGAAAATCTGGGAAAGATAAACTTTACAAAAGTTTTACTTTTTCATAGAGTTAATAAATTCATTTTTTCAAACCCGGGCGGGTAGAAGAAATAATTGATTTTTTTCAATTTTGAAATTGTTATTTTCATTTTGAAAAAAGGAATCAAAATTTGTAAAGATATCATGATTTCGATTGGAAGCTTTAAGAAATGTTCTGGCAATCAATTGAAAGAGATTTTTCTGAAAACATAATTGGTGCATTTATTACTGGAGGACAACAAATGGATAATCAATTGGAATATTTGAATGGAGATTTGCGGAATGCCGAGACAGCATTGAGAAATAATGATATGAAAATGAATTCTGTTTGTGTTTAGTCTTTGATGATTGCTAATCTTGAGCTTTTCAATTATTAAAAAATGGGTATCTTGCTAAGGAAAAATGAGCCTATAATCTCAGAAATACATGAAAACTGGAAACATGTAAGAGATTAGGATTTTGGGCTTGGATGCGGAAGTTGAGATGTCTCCATTAATCTTAATCTCGGCATGACAAAAGTAAGAGTTGAAAAATGGAATCTTGTAGGCGTTAGTATATGTATTTGTGTTATTTGTGTATGAAACAAAAGTTCCAATTGTAAGGGTGGAAGAATGGGATATAAAGCAGCTGGAAACTGATAAAGTCCCGGATTCTATTATAAACAACCTGTGAGAGTTCCCATAAAAAATGGAGAAAGTGATATAATGGTTTCCTAATGATCGTACTATTGCAGATCCCGTGGGGCTGTCATTGTGGACAATATTTGATGATGTAATGGTGCCTGATTTTCCAGATAAATAAATGCATGTGTACTCAGTAGCTTTGTTGTTTGAAAATGTGCTATATTTGCATATGAAACTGTTAGGATCTACAATAAACAAACCAGTGTATCTCAAAGCAGAATTCAATGAACTATTGCTATTTGTCACGAACTGGTCCCCGCAATTTAAACGAAAACTTTGATATCCACCTCCAGATATTGCACAAGCTGCAATTGATAAATACTCAACAATATTTGTGTTTAAAGCATCAATTCGAGCAAAATTATTATATTGAGCGTTGCAATCATGAGCACAAACCATTTTAAGCCTCGATTCTTTGGAATCAAAGAAAATGGCACCACACCAATTATCACTTGATACTTTGCACTTATAAAACATACTAGATACTATATCAAGCAGGTAATTAGATCCAGAAACATATATTACTCCCCCATACCCATTAAATAAACTTGATCTCGAAAAAAAGCAGCCACTAACGTTGATATTCTGATTAAAATATGATCTACCCGAAGAAATATCATTGTTTTCGCATAAAGAACGATATGAAAATGCTGAAATCAGACATAAGAAAAGGTTCAGCTTTCTAGAAAACATAAAATTTATAAAAATCCAAAATAGTTATAAAAATGTTCTATATGGTTCATTTGCTCGATACATGATAAACCAAACCATCTTCATGGACAAAATATTCTTTCTTGAGATCTTAAAGGTATTAGTTAAATAAACATATTCAGAGTTTTCAATTTGGTAGTGCCCTTTTTCTATTTCATCATGGAAAAGTGCCTTTTTAAAAGTGGTATTTAATGATCAAATAATCTGATTTATTCTGGGAGAAGGCTGTGCATAGGATTAATATGGCTCTTAACATGATTTATTGTGATTTCATCCAATTCAGGTTTAATCCCACCTCACTCAATCACTTTCATTTCAAACCACTTTTTCACAATTATATTGATAAAGTCCACGACCAGTCTGAAAACACTGTAATAATTTCATGAATCATGCTCCAAAAAATCGTAAACCAATATACATTAATTGAAAAACTAGAAAAATAATATCTAATTAAAAAATATCTACTCTTAATCAACAAAAGGACAAAACAAATAATTGTTTTTGACAAATAGACTCTCATTACAATCAAAAAATCACCTCTTGATACATACCTTTGGTTTTTATTAACCTGTATTTTTCAGAACCAGTATCTGATTCAATTTCACAATCATTATCAAATCCAATGGATTCCTCAATTAGATTCTAAGTGAAAGGTTCCAGTTATTCAATTGAACCATCAAGAATAGTTGAAAGTTAACCTTTTTCTGGGAGTTTATCACATTAATGGATCATCTCTATGTTTTAAGCACTTATTGATGATTTGATATGATATGTATAATGAGGTCAGATTCTGTATTGTTTGTATAAATTATTGTGAAGATCCAAATGCTGTTGAATTCCTCAATAATAAAGCAGGAATTGAAATATATTAGAAGAATATATATATATATATCGATAATTTTTAATAAAGCATTATTCTTATCTTAATACCACATAAATATTTTGATGAAAACCGAAAAAAATTATCATAAATGATTTTAGTCATAGCTTTACTTCTTTGATGAAAATCATCTGAATAAGCATCACTATTGATCTTTTTCTGAATCAATTGAAAATGAAGGAGGAAGATTATCAATGTTTCTTTGATCAGACATGAATTCGATGAATTTTGGTGCAATTACATCAT
>Ga0209639_1001754_pt1 | contig 19687 bp, 11 predicted proteins | sample EPASupsiteHSE605_FD_187268 | JGI IMG/M metagenome (GOLD analysis project Ga0209639, IMG submission 187268) | Bioremediated contaminated groundwater from EPA Superfund site, New Mexico - Sample HSE6-05 (SPAdes) (version 2) | ecosystem: Environmental > Aquatic > Deep subsurface > Groundwater >...
CAATAATAACTTCTTTAAATAATTCCTGATTTTCAAAGAATACGCCTTCGGTAAATTCAAGTTCTATAATACCGTCGGGAATATCATATTTATCTTTTATTGATATATATGATTGTGTAAAGTTTGGTATCAAGATTTCAACTGGAGAGACATTAAGAGAAATAGGAACAATTTCTTTGTTCTCGTTTATTCTCATACGTAAAAATCTGCAAACAACTTCAAGCACATATCTGTCAATGTTATATATGAATCTATTTTTTTCAAACAGGGGGATGAATTGGACAGGTGAGATGACTCCTTTCACAGGGTCATGCCAACGAATAAGAGCCTCACCAGAAGCAAGAGTTCTGTCGCTTGTCTTATACTTTGGCTGAATATAAACATGGAATTCGCCGTCCGATAATGCTTTTTCCATCTTTTGCTCAATGTCTTTCTTCTCAAGTTGGTCTGTTCTCAATTCGTCGTCATATATCGCTACGCAAGTATCAGAACGATTTATCGATTTTAATGCAATGATAGCTCTATCAAACATTGCATTTAGTTTAAGGTTAGAGTTAGGTTCAATTATATAAACACCTGCATGAGCTTCAATTCTCATTCGAGAAGATATAAGCGGAGGAATTTTGCTGATTTCGTCAACTAAAGAGTAAAGTAAATCGTTTGTACTTTGTGAATTAAAGTTGCGTTTTCTCAAAACAACGAAACGGTCACCTGAAACTCTTGCAAAAATCTCATCTTCACGCATGGAATTGTTAAATATTGAAGAGATGCTATTGAGAACTTCATCTCCAACATTGTATCCAAAAGTTTCGTTGATAAATTTAAATCCAATAATATTAACATAACACAAGCAATACTGAACATCCTTTTGGTTTTCGAGTATTTTCTCGGCGTCAATTCTAAATTTAAGAAAGTTACGGTAACCAGTTAGAGGGTCTTTGTATGCGAGCTCTTGTAGATTCTCTGAATAATTTATGTTTGTTTTAGAGTAGCTATATCCAATTAATGCAAATAAAAATATTATAAGAGTACCCATAAGAACAGATGTAAAAAACAAATAATCCATGTGTTCTAAAGCTGTATTGCGTGGAACAAGATAAAGCTCATGCCAGTCGTTTATATCATCGACAGGGGAGAAGGCAACAATAAATGGAATGTCATTAATAAATAAGTTCTGGACACCACTTTTATTTTTAGCTAAATCACTTTTTATTTTTTTTTGAGGTTGAGTATTAGAATAACTTTCCTGAGTCAAATCAAAAAAATTAGAAAAATTAAGATTATAATCGGTATCATTGCCAGATTTAAGAACAACTTTACCTTCAGAATTGACTATAAATAAAATGCCTTGGTTTCCATAAGTGCTGTTTAAATATGATTGTGTAAAGTTTTCTAGGGAATATAAGCCAAATAAAATACCAACAGTTTCATTGTTTACCTTAACGGGAATACATGTATAAACTCCATCAGAGTGAGAAAAAAACTTTTGATTAGTTGAATTGCTGTTGTTTTGCATTGGGTCAAAAAACTTTTTGAAATTCTTGAAATCATTAATGTTTGAAGTCTTTTCACCTTCAGTCCAACATTTTCCACCTTTTGTTACATATGTAATAGATTTATAGTTACAAGATACATCTTTAGATATATCTTTCATAAGCTTAGAAAAATCAACATTAGAATCTTTTTCTATTGTAGATTGAATATTGTTTGCAATAGAGTCGAGTATTACAATATCGCTCTTTAGGGTGTTGCTTAAAGTTTTTGAAGAATTTTGAGTAATCTCTAAAATATTTTTTGATGAAATTCCAAGAGAAAAGCTATTAGCACGCCAAAAAACAAAAAAGTATAAAATGCATAGTACTATACAGCATATAGAAACAATGATAGATAATTTAAATTTTTTTGTTTTCTCGATCCAGCCTTTATCTTTATGAACCATTCAAAAACATCCTCCGATTTCAAAAAACAAATACAATATATTGATTACTATATCAAATATTTATCAAAAAGTACATATAATATGGAAATATTTATGCAAAAAAATAACAAATCGAATAATATTATGTAAAATATTAACAATATGTGGTAAAATAATAGTACTTAATCCCAATATAATATGATATTTGAAATTAAGTTAGACAAACATAACATATTATTGACAAAATATGCGCTGAATGATAAAATGAAACTATGTATATTAAACAATTTTTTTGAGCCCAGGTATAGGAAGTGCTTGGTATATTACTCACAGGAAGAGGAGACTAGACTTGAGCAGGAGAGATAATATTCAAAAAATTGAAGGAAAAAAATACACACTTATATTACTGTTCGCCTTCGTACTTTTAGTGACGACATCGAGTGGCTTTGTTTATTTTCAACATTTTGCCAAAAATTTAGTGTGGCAAAAACAGGTTGAAAGAATGATGTCATATACTGAACATAATGCTGCGTTAGTCTACACTGTTCTTGACGGAGAAAAAGATGTTGAAAGCTCTAAGGATTTATTTTACAGTGAGCAGGGCAGTTTTTTTGTTGTTGATGATAAAGGAAATGTAATACATACAATAAGATCAGAGTTTTCAACTGTCCCAAAAAACATTTTCAATATTATAAGTAGTAGCGAAGATGAAGATAAAGATGAAAATGCAAAGGATGCAAAGGCTTCAATGCTCGTTGGAGTAGACAATGGTTATGCAAGAGTTACTTGCAATAAAGTAGAAAGTATTCTTTGTTATAAGCAGATTAAGTATAATAATGGTTTGTATGTTGTCTCTGTTTTGCCATCTCAACAAGTTGTAACAGATGCGCAAAATTTAATTGTTAAAGTGCTTTCTCTTTTTGTTGCAGTTATCGTTGGAGCGTTATTAATAGGTTTTGTTTATTACAGAACCGATAAGCGTTATAATAAAACTTTGCGTGATTTGGTTTATAAGGACGAGCTTACAGGCCATATAAGTTATGCTAAATTTTTGATTGAAGCAGAAGAATTGTTAAAAGTTAATCCAAATAAAAAGTTTGCAATATACTATGCAGATGTAAAAAACTTTAAATATATTAACGATACATTCGGATATGATGTTGGAGATAAGTTTGTAATTTATATTTCTGACATAATCAAAAAGTCTCTTGGTGTTGAGGGAGTATTTGCAAGAATAAATGCGGATAACTTTGCTGTTTTGAGACAGTATGAAAACAGGGAAGATTTTATTGATGAAATATATACAGTGCTTGATAAGGTTTCTGACTTTTCAGATTTTAAGAAAGAAAATTATAAAGTAGGCGTATATGTTGGCGTTTATTGTAACGAGGATTTGGACAAAAATGAAAGCTTTAGCGAAATGCTTGACAGGGCAAATATGGCTCAGAAGTCAATTAAAGGTAGTCACGAGTTTCATTTGGCATTATATAATGAAGAAATTAGAGAAAGAATAATTGCAGAAAAAGAGATAGAAAGAAAGATGGAAACAGCACTTGCAAATGGTGAGTTTGTTGTGTTCTATCAGCCCAAATATGATGTAAGAAGTGGAGAAATAATTGGTGCGGAAGCTTTGGTAAGATGGAATAGCCCAGAGAGAGGTCTTATGCTTCCCGGCAAGTTTATTCCGTTGTTTGAGCAAAACGGTTTTATTGTAAATCTAGACCAATATGTTTTTGAAACTGTATGTAAAACAGTTCGTGAATGGATTGATAAAGGCAAAAAGGTGGTTTCAATATCAATAAATGTTTCCAGAGTTCAGTTCTATAGACTGGATTTTGTTAAGAGATATACTAAGATAAAGAACAAGTATGATATACCAGATGGATTGCTTGAGCTTGAATTTACAGAAAGCATAGTTCTTGAAAACATTGAGTTACTTAAAAAGATAGTAACTAACCTAAAGGCAAACGGGTTTGTATGCTCTATTGATGATTTTGGTTCAGGTTATTCATCACTAAATATACTTAAAAATCTTCCAATGGATATTCTCAAGCTTGACAGACTATTCTTTAAAAACAGTGAAAATACGGAAAGAGACAAAGCTCTTATTGCAAGTGTTGTAGCAATGGCAAGAGCACTTAAAATGAAGACTGTATCAGAGGGAATAGAAACATGGAATCAGGTTAATTTCCTTAAAGAAATTGGTTGCGATGTTATTCAGGGATATGTTTATTCAGAGCCAATTTCAAGAAACCGTTTTGAGCATTTGGTTGAGGGTAAAAAACGTAAAATCCCAGAGCCCATACAAGACGAAAAAAGACTGGACGCAGTTGCTATTGTAGGCAACAATTCAGATGCAACATCAAAGTATTTAGCAACACTTAATTTCTTACGTAGTGCAGTTGTAGAAATAGATTATGAGAATGATAGTTTCAAAATAATCAAGTGGGGGAATCTTGGTACATATGAAAATATTACATTAGAAGGATCAAACGGTACTGAGACGTTTACAGAACTGGCTGAAAGACTTGTACATCCTGACGATAAAGTCAGCCTCAAAGATAGATGTTTGCCAATTGGTGTTTTGTCATCTTTCTATCAAGGTGAGCAAAAGATAATAACAGATTTTAGAATGCTTTGTGACAATCTAACCGATTATATGTGGTGTAGAGCCACTATTGTTAAAGTAGAGACGGGCTCTAATTCAAACTTTAAGTCGATATTGTTTGTTGAAAATATTGATGAATTAATGAGTACGGGAAAGAACTCTGTAACAACAATTAAAGCTTTTGAAGAGTCTCTGTATGAGATGTTCAGTATGATTTTCGAGATAAATTATTACTCTGATAGATTTTCATTAGTTTATTATGATAAGGCAATAGCAGGTGACAGACCTGAAAATGGTGAGTTTTCTTGGTTTAGAGAGCAGTATCTAAAAAAGAATACACATCCTGATGATTTGGTGTCGCTTCAAAATTTCTTAAGCCCACAAAATATAAAAGATGAGCTTAAAAATGGCAAGAATAAGCTTTTAACTCAAGCAAGACTATATGTGGACGATAAAGTGAAATATTTACCTGTATTGATTACACTTATCAGGCTACCAAGCAAGGTTGACAATGAACTGAAAGTATTTGTACTCTGTCAGTCTATCGATGATATTAATAAAAGCGTACAAAAGACAGAAGAAGTTACAGAGTTTATTAACAATGCGGTCTGTGAGTATTATGACATAGTTTATCTCGTAGATTTAGCAACAGATGAAACAACTGTTATTCAGGCACATCACGCATTTTCAAAAGTCCCTCGCATTATGAAGTATAGCAAGCTTGTAGATAAGATTATTAAGCGTATGGTATATGATGGGGATTGCGATAGGGTAAAAGAGTTTATGGATCCTGCAAGAGTTTCAACTGCTTTAAAGCTTGGAAGAGTAGGAAATTCATGTGAATTTAAGAGAAAAGAATTTAGAAACGGGCAGGAAATTTATCATACCGTAAGAGCTACATATATGAGAGTGCCCTCCTCAAATAACAAGATTCTCTTCCTTGCAAGAGATTTGGGTGAGGTAGAAAAAGCAAGAGTAGCTAGTGGGGCTGACTATGATCCGCTAAGAGAGCTTTATAAGAAGGAGACAACGGATATCCTTATAAACAGGTCTTTGCAATCAATTAAAACTGGTGAAACAAAAGCATTTATATTGCTGGATATTAGTGACGTTGAAAGTTTGGATGACAACAATGGATGGACATATGAAACAAAAGATGGAATACTTCAAGAGTTCCAAGAAAGAATCCAGGACTTGATATGTGAAACAGAATTTCTTTGCAGAACAGGCGGATATGAATTTATAATATTGTCTGACAAGATACAGAGCGGTGAGGAACTTTCAAAACGTGCTAACCAGCTTTGTGATCTGCTTAAAGAGCCTTTGGCAATTGATGGTAGACAATACAAGGTAACTGGAAACATTGGTATATCTATTTATGGAGTTGACGGAACAGACTATGAAAAACTGTATATGAATGCTGACATGGCGTTGTCTAACGCTCGATTTGAAAGTCTTGATAGCTATAGCATATACAATGGAGAAAATTAATTCAATAAAGATACTGTATCCAAGTAAGTTGCTTGAATGTGTGATATTTTATATTGCTTTTCTCTTGATAGTTTGTAATATTAACATTAAAATAAGTAAAATGACACCACGGCGAATTGCTGTGGTGTCATTTTATTATGCTTAATACTTTTGATTTAAAATATTTAGGTGGAAAACTTGGTTAATATTAATATATGTTTTAAAGTTTTAACCATGAAAAGTGCAATGAAAGCATATAAAAACACCGACAGAAATTAATCTGTCGGTGTTTGTTTGTTATAGATTAAAACTTTATAATTCCATCAACATTAGCAATTACAGCAGCAAAAACAAGAGAAATAATTGTCATAAGCTTTATAAGTATGTTGATTGAAGGACCTGATGTATCTTTGAATGGATCACCAACAGTATCTCCAACAACAGCAGCTTTATGAGCGTCAGAACCCTTGCCGCCATATTCGCCACCTTCAATGAACTTCTTTGCATTATCCCAAGCACCGCCTGCGTTAGCCATAAATATAGCCATAAGAACGCCTGTAACAAGAGCACCAGCAAGAAGACCACCAAGAGCTTCTGGTCCAAGAAGGAAGCCAATAGCTAAAGGAGCAATAACGGCGAGAATTCCAGGAACAAGCATCTCTTTAAGAGCAGCTTTTGTAGAAATTTCAACGCAACGCTTATAGTCTGGCTTATCTGTTCCCTTCATGATTCCGGGCATTTCTTTAAACTGGCGACGAACTTCTTCGATCATTTGATTTGCAGCCTTGCCAACAGACTCCATTGTGAAAGCCGAGAAGAGGAAAGGAAGCATACCACCGATGAACAAACCGCAAATAACAGTTGGAGAAAGAATGCTGATTTCATCAGTAATTCCAACAGCAGTTGCATATGAAGCGAACAAAGCAAGAGCAGTAAGAGCAGCAGAACCGATTGCAAATCCCTTACCGATAGCAGCTGTTGTGTTACCTACTGAGTCGAGCTTATCAGTAATCTTGCGAACATCTTTATCAAGTCCTGCCATTTCAGCAATACCGCCAGCATTATCAGCGATTGGACCATAAGCATCAACAGCAACAGTGATACCTGTTGTTGAAAGCATACCAACAGCTGCAAGAGCAATACCGTAAAGTCCTGCAAATTTGTATGCAACAAGGATACCGATTGAAATAAGAATAATAGGAAGTGCGGTTGACATCATACCAACTGCAAGTCCACTTATGATTGTTGTTGCTGAACCAGTTTGTGACTGGCTTGCGATTTTTTTAACAGATTTATAAGCGTCAGATGTATAAACCTCTGTGATTGTACCGATAAGAAGACCAACGATAAGACCTGCAATAACAGCGTAGAACTCATTAAAGCCGTCAAAGAAGTATTTACCAAGATATGCAGAACCGGCAACAACAAGAGCAGAAGATACCCATGTTGCAATTTTAAGAGCTGTGTGAGGATTAGAGCCTTCCTTACCTTTTACAAAGAAAGTAGCAATAATGGAAGCAATAATTCCAACAGCTGAAAGAATAAGTGGATAGTAAACATAACTTAATGGATTTTGTTTATTTGCTGCTGCAACTGCAACACCAAGGGTTATAGCGGAAACGATGGAGCCAACATAAGACTCAAAGAGGTCAGCACCCATGCCTGCAACGTCACCAACATTGTCACCAACATTGTCAGCGATAACAGCAGGATTTCTTGGGTCATCTTCAGGAATGTCATTTTCAACTTTACCTACAAGGTCAGCACCAACATCAGCAGCCTTTGTGTAAATACCACCGCCAACACGGGCAAATAAAGCGATTGAAGAAGCACCAAGGCTAAAGCCAAAGAGTACATTAATATCCTCAGTTATTATGTAGATAAGACTTATGCCGAGCAGACCAAGGCCAACAACAGACATGCCCATAACGGTACCGCCTGAAAAAGCAATGGAAAGAGCTTTATTCATGCCACCTTCTTTAGCAGCATTAGCAGTTCTTACATTTGCCTTTGTAGCAACTTGCATTCCAAAGTAACCTGCAAGAGTTGAAAAAATTGCACCGATAAGGAAACAGATAGCAGTAAGCCAACTGATAGCGAAACCGATGAGAAGGAAAAGAACAGTAGCAAATACTATGAGAATTTTGTACTCAGCAGTTAAAAATGCCAAAGCACCTTCATGTATTGCACCAGCTATTTCCTTCATTTTGTCATTTCCGTCACTAGCCTTGCCGACTTTGATTGCAAGAAAAAGAGCAAACAAAAGTGCAAGTACACCAGCTGCAGGAACAACATAGATGAGATTTTCCATAATTATCCTCCTACTTGACAATTAAATAAATTGCATGGGAATTTTCCACGTTGCAATTTCTACATTTTACCATATGACTGCTCAGTTTTACAATGCAAAATATCCATAAAATTCTAACTAGTAAATGTGATAGGTTTGTACAATAATTTGTACGTACAAGTACCTTGCTTTGTGTCATAAAAATATAAACATTTTTAATTTAAATCATAAAACTACATCATAATTAGGTAATATTATTTCGATTTATTATTTTTTTACGCCATTATAAAACATACTACTACATATTGTGGACGAGAGACTTGCAAGACACAAAAAAGCAAAACATTTTCTTGCATTTAAGGCAAAAAGGAGCTATAATTTCATTAAAGTGGAGCAAATAGTATTAAAAAGGTGTAAAGTGGAGTAAAATTCATTAATAATTCAGGAGGTGAACACAATGGCATTCCTTGGCGAGTATAGGCACAATATTGACCCAAAGAACCGTGTGTTCATACCGGCAAAGTACAGGGAGGCTCTTGGTGAGTCATTTGTAGTTTGTAAAGCACCTGAAAAATGCTTGTTCATTTATTCCAACGAATCATGGGACGAGCTTTCGGAAGAAATTTCTAATATGCCACCATCTCCACAAACAAGACAAATTCAAAGAGAAATATTTAGAAATGCAGTAAACGTTGAGCCGGACAAGCAGGGAAGAATAACAATTAACGCAAAACTGATAGAGTACGCAGGAATTAAACAAGAGGCAGTAATCGTAGGTTCAGGAAAACGCATTGAAATTTGGGATGCAGATGAGTGGGAAAATAACCTGCTTGAAATGGAACCTATTATAAAAACTGCCGCAGAACAAATGGAGCCACATTATTAATGAATAAAATAAACTTTTCTCACAAGTCTGTACTGCTCAACGAATCAATAGATGCATTAAGAATAAAGCCTGATGGAATTTATGTTGATGCCACAGCTGGCGGTGGCGGACATTCAACTCAAATAGCAAAAAGGCTGAATGGTGGTAGGTTGATTTTAATTGATCAAGACCCAGACGCTATAAAGACGCTTAATGAGCGGATGAAGGATTTTGAATGTGTCACAATCGTGCAGGACAACTTCTGTAATATAAATAGTATATTAAAAGAACTTGAAATAAGCGGAGTTGACGGAATACTTGCAGACCTTGGCGTAAGCTCACACCAGTTGGATACGGCAGAACGAGGCTTTTCGTTTCACAATGATGCACCACTGGATATGAGAATGAGCCAAAGTGGTCCAACAGCGGCGGATTTGGTAAACACCTTAGAAGAACGAGAACTTGCAAGAATAATTACAAGATACGGTGAAGAAAAGTTTGCAAGAAGTATAGCGAGAAACATAGTGAAGGTAAGACAACAAAAGAGGATTGAAACAACTCTAGAGCTTTCAGAAATAATAAAAGCTTCAATGCCCGCAGCAGCAAGACGAGACGGACACCCTGCTCGCAGAACTTTTCAGGCGTTACGAATAGAAGTTAACGGAGAACTTGAAAAGCTGAATGATTCAATCACGGATATGTTTGAAAGTCTTAATGTGGGTGGTGTACTCGCAGTGATAACGTTTCATTCGTTGGAAGATAGAACGGTAAAGCAAAACTTTGCAAAATGGTGCAGTGGATGTACATGCCCTCCTGATTTTCCTGTTTGTGTTTGTGGCAAAACTCCACAAGGTAAGGTTTGCTTTAAAGCAAAGACAGCATCGGATGAAGAACTTGCAGAAAATCCGAGAAGTAGAAGTGCAAAACTTAGAGCTATAGAAAAGCTTTATTAAATCATATTATATAAATTAGTATAAGCGAAGGATCGTTAAGAAAGGGGATAGTGATATGGCCGCTTACAGAGGCACGGAAGCCTATGACTACAATAAATTAAATAGAAATATTAATAATAGAGCGTCAAACGCTGCAAGTAATATAAGGCAAATGCCACGAGTTGCACCTGCACCGCAAAATAGACCCCAAGTTGTAAAAAAGACAAGGGCACAAATAAAAGCGGAAACAAGGAGAGCAAACTTAAGGGCATTTAAAGCTTTATCTGTTGCGGCTGTTTTGCTTGGCTTTGTAGGTCTGGTAATATTTAGCAGGGTACAACTTGATGAAATTACAAGAGATATTTCAAAGACACAGTCAAGGATTAATGTGATTCAAAGTGAGAACACAAGGCTTGAAATGCAACTCAATTCTTTGGTTTCGCTGGATAAGGTTGATGATTATGCACAGAATACTTTAGGTATGGTAAAGCAGGAAGGTTACCAAGTGGAGTATGTAAACCTGTCAGATTCTGACGAAGTGTTGGTAAGTGGCGGAAAAATAGTTCCCAAAGAAGCTAATAAAAAGTTCGATATAAAGAATTTTTGGAATATATCCTTTTAATATTCAATAACTATTAAAAGGAAAGAAAAAACGGGAGTTAAGACAAAAAATCTTAACTCTCGTTATTGTAAAAATGGAGCATCTTAAAGCGGGGGAGATTTTTATGGCAAATAAACCATCAAAGCAACTTGTTCAGCGTGCAATGGTAATTATGGTGGTTACTTGCATTTTTGGCTTTGGAGCTGGCGTTGCAGGTCTTGTAAATGCACAGTTAATAAACGCAGAAAAGTATAGGCAAAAGGCAGAGATACAGCAACTTAATGATAAGACTATCAGTGCAGAGCGTGGAACAATATACGATAGGAATATGAATATACTTTCACAAAGTGCAAATGTGTGGAAGGTGTATATAAACCCATCAAAAATTAAAAGTGAAGAGACGAGAGTAAATATAACAAAAGGTCTTTGTGAGGTTTTGGAGCTTGATTATGACACTGTGTATAATAAAGCGTCAAAAAGCAAATACGGTTATATGTCGATAAAAACACAGGTAGAGAATGAAAATAAGCTCAAAGTGTCTGAATTTATTAAAAATAATAAAGGTTATAATCAAATAATAGGTATAGACCCTGATACAAAGCGTTATTATCCTTATATGAGCTTTGCATCAACTATTCTTGGCTTTACTGGTGTAGATGATACTGGCAGATCAGGGCTTGAGTATTTTTATAATGACACACTCACAGGAGTGCCTGGTAGAATTATTACAGCTAAGAATGCAATGCAAGGAGATATGCCAACTCAATATGAGTCTACATATGACGCAAAGCAAGGAACAAGTCTTGTCCTTACGATAGATCAAGTGGTTCAGTATTACCTTGATAAGGGCTTGCAACAGGCAGTGACGGATTTTAATGCAAGCTATGGCTACGGAATAGTTATGGATGTTAAAACGGGTGCAATTCTTGCAATGAGCACAAAACCAGATTTTGACCCGAATGAGCCATATGAAGTTTTAAACCAATCATTACTTGATGAGATAAATAAAATACCAGACGAAACCGAAAGAAAAAAGGCTCTTTCTAATGCCCGTTACGCACAATGGAGAAACAGAACGATAAGTGATACGTATGAGCCAGGTTCAGTTTTTAAAGTTGTAACAGCATCAGCAGCAATTGAAGAAAATGTTGTGTCAGATAACGAAACTTTTGTTTGTACGGGTAGCATACAAATTGCAGATAGAACATTCCACTGTCATAAGCGAGATGGTCATGGTTCCGAGGACTTTACTCAAGCACTTATGAATTCTTGCAACCCTGTATTTGTAACAGTCGGCCAAAGACTTGGGGCAGAGAAATTCTTTAAATACTTTGAAGCATTTGGATTATCTGAACCAACGGGAGTGGATTTGCCAGCAGAGGCAACACCTGTTGCGAATGTTACTTATCATACAGCAAATAAAATGGGAATTGTAGAACTATCCAGTAGCTCATTTGGTCAGTCATTCCAAGTTAGCCCGATTCAAATGATAAATGCTATATCAGCAGTTGGAAACGGTGGTAAGCTTATGCAACCATATATAGTTTCTTCCATGCTTGATGAGGATGGGAACACAATATCTGTTACTTCACCAACAATGAAGAGGCAGGTTGTTTCAGAAAAGACAGCTTTAAAGGTAGCCCAAATGATGGAAGCTGTTGCAACAAGCGGTACAGGTAAAAATGCATATGTTGCAGGCTATCGAGTAGCGGGTAAAACAGGTACATCACAAAAACTTACAAATGTTGGTAAATTTATAGCATCATTTGCAGGCTTTGCACCAGCAAATGATCCTCAAATAGCAGTTCTTATAGTAATTGATGAGCCAACAGGAGGTTCTTACACAGGCGGTGCTGTAGCTGCGCCTGTAGCAGCAGAGGTCATTGAAGAAACCTTGAAATACCTTAACGTTGAACCTCAGTATACAGATGAGGAACTTGCAAAGCTTGACGTTAAAACCCCAAATCTTGTTGGTAAAACAGTTGCAGATGCAACGAAAGAGCTTAAAACAAAAGGATTCACTATAAAGACAATCGGTAATGGTGAAAAGGTTGTAAATCAAACACCTGCATATAATCAGGTTCTACCAAAGAATGGTCTTGTTGTTCTCTACACAGATGATACAAAAGAGACAACCAAAACAAAGGTTCCAGTACTTACAGGTCTGACTCTTGCTGAAGTAAACAGAGTTGCAGTAGCAGCAGGAGTTAATATAAAGGTTTCGGGTTACGCTAGTGGTAGCGACATAGTGTCTTACAGACAGAGCGTTGTACCAGAAACCGAGGTGGAAATGGGAACGATAGTAACAGTTTCGTTCAAGAGTAACGCCGGTGTTTCAGACCTTGCATAAGGAGGGATAGCGTGAAGCTTGAAATGCTTTTAAGAGGCATCGAGGTAAAAAATGAGTACGATGATGTTGAAATAAAGGAAGTTTCAAGCGATTCCCGAACCGTAACAAAAGATAGCGTGTTCGTATGCATAAAGGGAAGAAATTTTGATTCTCATATTGCTGCACCACAACTTGAAAAAATGGGAGTGCGTGCGTTTGTTGTTGAACACGATGTAGGAGTAGAAAATCAAATAATTGTTGAAAATACAAGAAAGGCTTATGCTATTATGTGTGCAAATTTTCATGGTGGTCCTGCACGGTCGTTAAAGATAATAGGTATAACAGGAACAAACGGAAAGACGACGACTGCATTTCTCATCAAGAATATTTTGGAGGATGTTGGTCACAAAACAGGACTTATAGGAACAATTGAATATTCAGTGGGCGATGGTAAAAAGTACGAGGGACTAACCACTCCAACGAGCGAACAGCTTTCGCAAATATTTGCTCAGATGGTTGAAAACAACTGCGAATATTGTGTAATGGAGGTTTCCTCTCAGGCGTTAGCTCAACAAAGAGTTTTTGGTGTTCATTTTGAATGTGCTGTGTTCACAAATCTTACACAGGATCATCTTGATTATCATGGCGATATGCAGTCCTACGCAAGTGCAAAAAGGGGATTGTTTAAGATGGCAAAAACAGCCATAATAAATCTGGATGACGAATATGCAGGCTTTATGACAGATGGCATAGATTGCAAGGTTATAACATATTCAACAAGTAATTGTGAAGCTAATTACACAGCAGAGAATATAAAATTAAAAAATACTTCAGTTCAATATGAATTTGTAGGAAATGCGCTTATAGGCAGAATACATCTTGCCATACCTGGCCGCTTTTCTGTATACAATTCAATGGCGGCGGTATCTTGTGCGTTGGCACTGGGAATATCACTTCAGGACATAATTTCATCACTAGCAAAATCAAATGGAGTAACCGGAAGAGCACAGGTGCTTGATACAAACACACCGTTCACAGTGATGATAGATTATGCACATTCTCCTGATTCACTAAAAAATATCCTCGGCACCTTGCAGGAATTTAAAACAGGTAATATAATAACTGTATTTGGATGCGGAGGAGACAGGGATAAAACAAAACGCCCTAAAATGGGAGCGATAGCAGCACAGCTTTCTGACATAGCTGTTGTAACTTCTGATAATCCACGCACAGAAAATCCAGCAGAAATAATACAAGATATTTTACAGGGAATGCAGGATGCGAAGTGCCAAATAAAAGTACTCGAAAACAGAACACAGGCTATAGAATATGCACTAAGTGTAGCACAGCCGAATGATGTTGTTTTGCTGGCTGGCAAGGGTCACGAAACTTATCAAATAATAGGTACTGAAAAGATACATTATGATGAACAAGAAATAGTAAAAGAACTTTTGAATAAATAAGAGTGAGGGATTGTTTTGGAGGTTTTGACAGCGAGGGAAATAGCTATGGCTGTCGGTGGCTCCGTTGATGGAGAGTCACAGATAAACGCCGTTTGTATTGACAGCAGAAAAGTGGAAAGAGGTTGCCTTTTTATTGCAATAAAAGGTGAAAATTTTGACGGTCACGAGTTTATAGAATCTGCTGTAAAAAATGGTGCACATGCAATAATGAGCCACAATGATATTGAATGTGAGGTGCCTGTAATAAAGGTAGATGATACCTCCAAGGCTCTTTTGGAACTGGGTGGATATTATCGCAGCAGGTTTGATATTCCTGTTGTGTCTCTTACTGGCAGTGTGGGTAAAACCACCACTAAGGAAATGATTTTTGAAGTTCTGTCAACAAAGTATAAAACGCTCAAAACCCAAGGCAATTTAAACAATGAAATAGGGTTGCCAATGACCCTGTTTGGTCTTGATAGAAGCTATGAAGCGGCTGTTATAGAAATGGGTATGAATCATAGCGGAGAGATTTCAAGGCTTGCAAAAGCAACAAGGCCAACAATGGGAGTAATATCAAATATTGGCGTATCTCACATTGAAAATCTTGGCTCTCGTATGAATATTTTAAAAGCAAAGCTTGAAATGTTAAACGGGCTAAAATGGGGATCTACACTTATTTTAAATGGTGACAATGACCTTCTCTCAATGGTTAAAAATGATTCATATAAAATAATATTTTTTGGAATAGAAAATGAACAGTGTGAAGTGCGTGCGTTTGACATAAAACAGCTTGACGAGCGTACGCAGTTTACTGTATTGTATAACGGTGAAACTAAGCAAGTTATGCTCCCAACACTTGGAGTTCACAATGTTTATAATGCACTTTCTGCAATTGCAGTTGGCGTACAGCATGAAATAAGCCTTGACGATTGTGCAAAAGCAATTGAAAATTACACACCGTCAGGTATGCGACAAAGAGTAAAAAAGGTCGCAAATATAACATTTGTTGAGGATTGCTATAATTCAAGTCCAGACTCTGTAAAAGCGTCTATTTGTACACTGCGTGATATGGGCATAGGTCGCAAAATAGCAGTGCTTGGAGATATGCTGGAGCTTGGCAGTATTTCACAGCAAGCACATTATGAGTCAGGCGTACAAGTGGCACAAAACAAAATTGATATACTATTTACTTTTGGTGATATGTCAAAGCATTCGGTGCAGGCGGCACAGGAAAATAGAATAGACTTTGCACAAAGCTTTGATGATAAAAAAGAGCTTATAAAAAAGCTTGAGGATACGCTAAAAGATGGTGACACAGTGCTGTTTAAGGCAAGCAGAGGAATGGCACTTGAGGAAGTAATAGAAGCGTTATATGAGAAATTAAAGGCGTAAGGATGCACATTTGAAAGGACAGGGTTTCGTAATGAACAGTATTTGGGCAATAATTTTGGCAGTTGTAATAGGATTTGCTGTCAGCGGGCTTTTAGGAATAGTTGTAGTTCCTTGGCTTCATAAGCTAAAATTTGGGCAAACTATTCTTGACATAGGTCCAAACTGGCATAAAGAAAAGCAAGGAACTCCAACAATGGGCGGAATAATGTTTATTGCCGCAACCTTGATTGCAGTAGCAGTAGTACTTATCACAGATAAAATAATGGGCGGAGATATAGTAGCAGAAGGAATAATTATGGCAAATGCTGCCCGTGTAAAGCTTTATGGTGGCATATTAATGGCAATTACTTTTGGACTTATCGGATTTTTTGACGATTATATAAAAGTTGTTAAAAAGAGAAATCTTGGTCTTACGGCAATGCAAAAAACTATTCTTCAATTTCTTACATGTGCAGGATATCTTACTTCTCTTGCACTGATAGAAAAACCATATATTTTTATTCCTTTTGTGGGTAACAGAGAGTACTGGGCAATTCCTGTATTCTTCCTTTTTGGTATAATTGTAATTTATGCCACGGTTAACGCAGTTAATTTTACAGATGGTGTAGATGGACTTTGTGCTAGCGTAACATTAACAGCATCAGTTGCTTTTGCTACTTGTGCCATACTTCAAAAATATATGGGAATTAGCATTGTTGCAGCAGCACTTGCAGGTGCGTGTGCGGGTTATTTGATTTGGAACTGGCACCCTGCAAAGGTGATGATGGGCGATACGGGCTCGATGTTTTTAGGGGGATTAATTGTTGCGTTTGCATTTGGCATAGATTGTCCGATTATTTTGATTCCGATAGGAATAATATATGTTATAGAGGGTCTATCAGATGTTATACAAATCTTGTATTTCAAAAAGACAGGTGGAAAAAGATTATTTAAAATGGCTCCAATCCACCACCATTTTGAAATGTCAGGATGGAGCGAAAAAAAGATAGTTGTTATATTTAGTTTGGTTAACCTTATAGGCGGTGCAATTGGTGTTGCACTTATGTATTATGGAAGAGTATAAAATTAGGAGCAAAATATATGCCTAACTCAAGACAAAAAAGACAAACAAAACCGAATAAGTACTTGGCAGAGGGCGGATTTGATGTTCCGTTTCTTATTATTGTACTGGTGTTGCTGACGATAGGACTTGTTATGTTGTTTTCGGCAAGTTATACCTATGCATATTACAATACAAAAGGTGACAGCACATTTTTCTTTAAGCGTCAACTTATATTTGCAATTATGGGACTTGTGGCGATGTTTATAGCTTCCAAAATAAAGTATGAATACTTTAAAGCACTTGCCACAATTTTACTTCCAATTTCATATTTGCTTTTAGTAATAGTTTTGTTTGTATCTCCACCCCCAGGTTACGACGATTTCCACAGATGGATTACAATTCCTGGCTTTGGTACATTCCAACCATCTGAGGTTGCAAAGCTTGGGCTGGTTTTGTTCCTTGCATGGGATATTGACAAAAACTATAAAGCAATAAATTCACGACAGCTTTCAACAGCAAAATTTGCAATAGGTTTTAATCAAAATAGAAATAGCAGAATAAAGATACATCGTTCGACGAATTATGCGTTTTTATATACGCTTGTAATTGGTTCTATGTGTGCATTGGTTTATCTTGAAAACCATGTTTCGGGAACAGTTTTGCTTTTTGCTCTTGGCGTAATGATGCTCTTTCTTGCTGGATTTAATAAAAAGTGGTTTATAATTGCAGTTGCATTTGTTGTTGTAGTTGCAACAATCGTAATAATTAAACCTGAAATTCTTCCAGGGCACGCATCAGTTCGTATTGATGCATGGCTTGATAAGGATTTTGACCCGATGGGAAAGAGATGGCAAACAAATCAGGCGCTTTATGCAATCGGTTCAGGTGGATTTTTTGGCGTTGGTCTTGGTAATTCAAAGCAAAAGCACCTTTATGTTTCAGAACCTCAAAACGACTTTATTTTCTCAATAGTTTGTGAAGAACTTGGGTTTATTGGTGCAACAGTTATAATAATTCTTTTCATACTCCTCGTATGGAGAGGCTTTGTAATAGCAATGAGAGCAAAAGATAGATTTGGTGCACTTCTTGCTATGGGACTTGTTTTTCAAGTTGGTTTGCAGGCGGCACTTAATATCGCCGTTGTAACAGATACAATTCCAAACACAGGAATCAGCCTTCCATTCTTTAGTTACGGAGGTACATCACTGCTAATGTTGATAACTGAAATGGGTATGGTACTTTCGGTTTCAAGATATTCAAGGATAAGTAAAAGCTAACAAAAGAAGGGGAAGCAAAAGATGAAGATTATTATTGCGGCAGGCGGTACGGGTGGGCATATAAATCCTGCAATAGCAGTCGCAAATAAAATAAAAGAAGAGCATAAAAATGTACAAATATTGTTTATAGGTACAGCGGATAAGATGGAAGCAAAGCTTGTTCCTGCGGCTGGGTTTGATTTTAAAACAATAGAAATAAGCGGGTTTCAAAGAAAGGTTACTCCTGAAAATATAAAGAAAAACATGAAAACTATTTTCAGAATATTCAAATCCTCAAAACAGGCGAGAAAAATTATAAAAGATTTCAAACCAGATGTTGTAGTAGGCTTTGGTGGATATGTAAGTGGACCTGTTTTAAGGGAAGCCATAAAATTAAAAGTCCCAACAGCTATACATGAGCAAAATGCATTTCCAGGCATTACAAACAAGACGCTTGCAAAAAAAGTTGATAGAGTTATGCTAACAACAGAGCAGGCGGAAAAATATATAAAAAGTAAAAACCCTTGTATAATAACAGGCTTGCCTGTTCGCCATGAAATGATAACAGCGGACAAAGATATTGCAAGAGCAGAGCTTGGAATTGACAATCGCCCGATGATTTTGTCAATGGGTGGAAGCCTTGGAGCGAGAGCGATAAACGACGCTGTTTGTGAACTTATTGCAGCTAAGGCAAAGGATAATGACTGCATATTTATTCACGCAATGGGTCAGTACGGACTTTGGGTTCCGAAAAGGCTTAAAGAACTTGGCGTTAATCTTGAAGAACAAAAGAATGTTATTGTTAGAGAGTACATAGACGATATGCACAGATGTATGCCTGCTGCAGATTTAATAATTTGCAGAGCTGGTGCAAGCTCGCTTTCAGAAATAGAGGCGTTGGGAAAAGCGTCAATTCTTATCCCATCTCCAAATGTTGCAGAAAATCATCAGTTTCACAATGCAATGGCACTTGTAAATAACAATGCAGCAGTAATAATAGAAGAAAAAGATTTGACAGGTGAAAGACTTTTAGCAGAAGTAAATAGACTAATAAAAGACAAAACACTGCTTAACGACATTGAACAAAATGCAAAGGCAATGTCAATTTTGGACGCTACACATAACATAAGCAAAACAATTGTAGAACTTACGCAAGACTAAAATCACAACACCGTACACAAAAGCATAATATGAAAGCAGGGTGATTGAGTCATCCGTTTTTGGTTGTGCGAAAGGGTGTGCGATGATGGAAAAAATAATAATAGAGGGTGGCAAAAGACTAAGTGGAGAGATGACGGTGCATGGTGCCAAGAACAGTGCATTGCCAATACTTGCTGCCACAGTTTTAACGACGAAACGCACAGTTATACATAATTGTCCCAGACTGACGGATGTCGATGCTGCAATAAATATTTTGCTGCATCTTGGATGCGTTGTTGAGGTTGATGGTGATTGCGTAACGGTAGATGCATCTAATATTAATTGCTGGGATATACCAGATACATTAATGCGTGAAATGCGTTCGTCTGTTGTTTTTTT